>Ga0180215_1000165_pt1 | contig 96389 bp, 93 predicted proteins | sample eDN3rd37CBELigBY_FD_128871 | JGI IMG/M metagenome (GOLD analysis project Ga0180215, IMG submission 128871) | Enriched backyard soil microbial communities from Emeryville, California, USA - eDNA 3rd pass 37_C BE-Lig BY (version 2) (version 2) | ecosystem: Environmental > Terrestrial > Soil >...
GTCGAACGCTCGTGCATCAGGCCAGACTCCATGGTGTGACGATTAGTCAATCCATGGAGCCTACCGCGATTTAGTTGGAACCGGTGGTCCTGTACCGGCCCGCGCCCGCAGGCGCCCGGTTGGACGATGGCACGGTTCCCACTCGGGTCGCCGACGTGTGCGCCCGTGTTCAATGCCCCGATGTCGTTGCGCGGGCGCCTGCGGGCGCGGGCCGGTACAGGACCGGCCCCTACCAGATGGCGCCCCTCGTGTATCCAGGCTACTTGCCCAGCATCTCCAACGCCGCCAGCGCGTAGGCCTTCGTCGCTTCGATCACTTCGTCGATGCCGACCCACTCGTCAGGGATGTGCGCGAGGGCGGGGTCGCCAGGGCCGTAGATGATCGTCGGGACGCCATTGGCGGCGAAGTGACGGCCATCGGTTCCCATCGAGAAACCAGTCAGGTCGGTATTCAGACCGAGGAACGTATTGGCGGCCAGCATCGCCTGCACGACCGGGGAGTCCGGTTCGCTCATCGTCGCGGCAGCCGGATTGGCGGCCTCGACCTCGACCCGAATGCCCGGCAGGTCGGCGACGGCTCGCTCTGCTGCCTCGCGGATCTCCTGGACACCCGCCTGCGGGTCCTCACCGGGGATGATGCGCCGGTCGATGTAAATCTGGCAGCGATCTGCGACGACATTCTGCTTCACGCCACCTTCGATCAGGTTGATCGACGCAGATGACGGATGGAAGTACGGGTGCGTCCGCTCGGCCAGTTTCGGCCAGACCTCGGCACGCAGCGCCATGATGACGGCAGCCATGCCCTCGATAGCGTTGGCGCCTTCCCACGGCAGCGCCCCATGGGCAGCACGGCCATGGACGATCACGTTCGTCCCCGCGAACCCCTTCTCACCAACGGCAATGCGGTTGAATGTCTGCTCACCTACGATCGCGAAGTCCGGACGCGGTGAGATGTTTTCGGCGACGAACTTGGCTCCGTGGCGGCCGCCGGTTTCCTCGTCGCCAACGACGTTGACGACCAGCGTCCCGTTGAACGGCACGCCTGACCGCGCCAGCGCAATTGCCCCCATCACCTGCGCGGTCACACTGGCCTTGTCGTCACCGGCTCCGCGACCGTAGACCCGGCCATCAGCGATCTCGGCCGCGAACGGTGGGTGCGACCACGCTTCGAGTGTGCCGGTCGGTACGACATCGACGTGTGCGTTGAACAGCAACGTCGGTCCATCGCCGCGCTTCAACCGGGCGATCAAGTTGGGGATGATGTCCGTGTCGCCCATCAGTTCGGTCTCGAATCCTTCGGCCTCCAGTTTCTCCTGGCAGATCCTGACGGATTCGCGAACATCCCCCGGTGGGTTCACCGACGCGCTATCACGCACGAGTGCCTGCAACAGCGCGACCGTTTCGTCCTGGTCGATCTGCGCCAGAACCTGTTCAGCAGCCTGCTTGTCCAACCTTAGCTCCCCTCTCCCAACACCGCATCTGGTGCGGGCAGTATAGCGGCAGCCGGATAGCCCTGTGGCACAATGGGCCGGTTGGACGCGCTCGAAGACGCTGTCAAAATGAGTGCGTTCGGACGTCTGGACGGACTTCGAGGAAGAGGAACGATTCGTTTGACGAGTTCACCCGCAATACCCTCGCCGACCGCGACGATCGACGCGGATTGGGCATCGACTATTCACGGCTGCATCCTCGATATGGACGGCGTACTCTACCGTGGAAACACGATCATCCCGGAAGTTCCGGCGTTCATCGACAGCCTGAATCTGGCTGGTATTCCCTACGCGATGGCGACCAACAACTCGACCAACACACCGATGCAGTATGTCGAGAAACTGGCGGCGATGGGCATCGACGTGCCGGAACATACAGTCGTCACCTCTGGTGTCGCGACTGCTACGCTGCTGAAGTCGAAGTACGAGCGCGGAACGACAGTCTACGTCGTCGGGATGACGGCGCTCGAAGACGCGATCTTTGGTGACGGCTACTTCGTCCCAGCCGGCGCCGACGCGCAACTCGTCGTCTCCGGCGCGAACTTCGAACTGCGCTACGAGCATCTCAAGACGGCCTGCCTCGCGATCCGGGCGGGTGCCGGGTATGTCGCTACCAACGCAGACAAAACGTTCCCAACCGAGATCGGACTGATTCCCGGAGCAGGTGCAATCGTCGCAGCCCTGACTGCCGCTACCGGTGTCGATCCGCTGATTGTCGGCAAGCCAAGCCCGGCGATGATTGAGTCGTGCCTGACGATCCTCGGAGTTCAACCCGCTAACGCGCTGATGATCGGCGACCGGCTCGACACCGACATCCTCGCCGGACAGCGGGCAGGGACACCGACGCTGATGGTGCTGACGGGCGTCTCGACGCTTGCAGACATCGCCGATCAGGGGATCGTTCCGGATGTCATCATCGAGACGCTCGACCCGCTAACGGCTGCATTCGCCTCGCGCGCAAATGGATCGACAGCCTGATGACCGGCGAAACCTACCATGTTGACGACCCAGCCAAGATCCAGGGGCGGGACGACATCATTCCCGGCTCCCGAAATCTCGGCGAGATTCGACTCGAACGAGCGCTCGACGCACTGGGCGACACCGGTGGCAGGCTACTGCTGCTCGGCGCCGGAGCCGGCCGGTATGCCCGTGCGATCGCAAATGCACGCCCAGATCTGGATGTCATCGCCGGTGATCTGAGCAAACGGGCGGTCCATGAGGCGGTCTCCTACGGCGGGACGCCACTCTATCTCGCGATGGATGCCCAGGTGCTACCGTTTGCCGATAAGACGTTTGAGGCGGTGGTGTTCTTCGACCTGATCGAGCACGTGCCCTCGCCGGAGACGTTGCTAGCGGAATGCGAACGCGTTGCCAAACCAGGCGCCGTCCTCCACTTCTTCGTCCCACTCGAAGATCAGCCGCGCACACTCTATCGGGCGCTACGCCGCAACCGGCCGATCCCGATCCACCGCTGGAAGCACAAGCACGTCGGCCACATCCAGCGCTTCGACGAGCGTCGCATCCGTACACTCGTCACTGCGGCGGGCCTCGACATCGAAGGTATTTCACACTCGTTCCATCTCGTTGGTCAGATCCACGACGTGCTCGACTACTGGCAACGAGAGCGGACGGCTGGCGGAAGCGGGCTACTTCCAGTTCCGGCAGTCAACCTCATCACTCGCGGCGCGTTCGTCGCAACCTGGCGGCTCGCCTACCTGGAAGATCGACTCTACTCAGGATCGTTTCTCGCATCGGGGCTTCACGTCACGGCCCGCATACCGGGCTCATCGACGGACGTAGCACGGTGAGTCGCGTCCGCGCGCTGGTGGTTGGTTCGTTGGTCATGGACCTGAGTTTTCAGGTGCCAAAGCGACCAGAACCCGGCGAAGTGATCCTCGCGACGTCGTTCGACCAGTTCCGTGGCGGTAAAGGTTTCAATCAGGCGGTCGCACTCGCCCGGCTTGGCGCGGAAGTCACGATGATGGGCGCGCTCGGCACCGATCCGTATGGTGACCAGTTCATGGCGGCCCTCGACCGCGAAGGAATCGACACGTCGCGGATGGTCCGCATGGCGGACATCCATACATCGATTGCCGTCCCACTCGTCACGCCGGACGGCGACGTCGGCTTCGTCCACGCTCCGGGCGCGAATGGCCGGTTACGTCCGGAGCACTGCGCCGACCTGCCTGATATAGACATCGTGCTGCTACAAGGAGAGGTCCCACCTGAGACTTCCCACGACGTCGCGATCCGCGCACGCGCGCTCGGTGCACAGGTGCTACTGAACCCGGCGCCGGTTCATCACATCACGCAGGAACTACTCGACAGCGCGACAATCATCTGCCCCAATGAAGTCGAAGCCGTCGCGCTGGCAGGCTTGAGCGAACCTCAGAACACAAACGAAGAAGCGCTCGCGCACGTCCTGGCCGAAGGCGGAAGAACCGCCGTCGTCACTCTTGGTGCGCGTGGCGCAATCTGGTCGAATGGCACAGAAACAGGTCACGTACTGCCACCGAAGATCACCGCTGTTGACGCAACGGCCGCCGGTGATAGTTTCTGCGCGGCGCTGGCGCTGGCCATCGTCCAAGGGCGGTCGCTTCCGGACGCCGTCCGATTCGCGTGTGCCGCCGGAGCGCACGCAGCAACTGTGCGTGGTGCAGAGCCAGGCCTGCCGACACGCAGACAGGTTGAAACGCTACTCAACGCTGCCAGTTAGCGAAGGATCACGCCATCTGGCCGTCAAGCGGTCAGTGCTACCTCAGTCGTCGGATCGAAGACGTGCAGCCGCTCGGTGTTGACGGCGAGTTTCGCGACATCTCCCGCCTGAATCGTCGAGCGGGGATCGACGCGCGCGACGATCGCCTCGCCACCCGGCCCACGCAGGTGCAGCAGCGTCTCAGCCCCGAGGTGCTCCACCAGATCGACCGGCATGCTGACCGTGTTGCCCTCGTGGACGTTCTCGGCGAAATCGATGACCTGAATGTCCTCGGGCCGGATGCCGACCAGCACATCCTGACCGGCACGCTCCCGGACACGACCAGATCGCGACTCAGGAACGACAACGCGGAAGTCACCAGCCGCGATTGACGGCCCACCGGTCCCATTGGAGACGCTGGCTGGAAACACGTTCATAGCCGGGCTACCAATAAACGTTGCGACGAACCGGTTGGCGGGCGACTCATACAGGTTCTGCGGGGTATCGAGCTGCTGTAGTTCGCCTGCATTCATCACGGCAATCCGGTCACCCATCGTCATCGCCTCGACCTGATCGTGAGTGACGTAGATGGTCGTCGTCCCGAGCCGCTTCTGGAGTTTGATAATCTCGGCGCGGGTCTGGACGCGAAGCTTTGCGTCGAGGTTCGAGAGCGGCTCGTCCATCAGGAAGCACTGCGGCTCACGGACGATGGCGCGTCCGAGCGCAACGCGCTGCCGCTGGCCTCCGGACAGTGCCCGGGGCTTGCGGTCCAGCAACTGAGTGATACCAAGAATCTCCGCGGCGGACTCGACGCGTCGGGCGATCTCGTCTTTGGATGTACGGCGAAGTTTCAGCCCGAAGGCCATGTTGTCGCGCACCGACATGTGTGGATACAACGCATAGTTCTGGAAGACCATTGCGATGTCCCGGTCCTTGGGGTCGAGATAGGTAACATCACGGTCGCCAATGATGATTCGTCCGCTTGTGATCTCCTCAAGACCGGCCAGGCAACGCAGGGCAGTCGACTTTCCACAGCCGGACGGCCCGACCAGCACCAGGAACTCACCGTCTTCGATCTCAAGCGAGAAGTCATTGACGGCGGTGAACGTGTCGAACGCCTTCGTTACATGGTCGAAGATGACTTGCCCCATCCAGACCCCCTTCGATCAGCGACGCCTGCGTGCCACGGTGAGGCATCTGCACGTCACTGGATGCGATTGTAGCGCCGGTACGCTACCGCAAAGGCTAAACGCAACCGGCATTGTCGTCAACGATACACACGAAGATTGCTTCTGGTTTCCCATAGCATCCTGAGTGCCATGCACTGAACAGATATGGCATCCCAATTGCATCCAGGTCCTCGCGGGTCATCTTGCCCCGTCATCCGAGACAGCGCCGACATCTTCATGCACATACCAGCGAGGTTCAACGACGACTATGGCAACAGCAACGACAGAAACGCATTCGACCACAAATGGCAACGGATCGCAGGTCCAGATGGATCCCGAGATGTCAGCACAACTCGCGCGATTGCGCTACGTCTCGGACACCGAGCCGGGCATCAGCCGGGTTCGACGCGGCAAAGGCTTCTCATACGTCGGTCCGGACGGCCAGCGTGTTACCGACGAGCGCACGCTGGATCGAATCCGTTCACTTGCGATCCCACCAGCGTGGACCGACGTCTGGATCTGCACGACATCGCGCGGACACCTGCAGGCGACCGGCCGAGATGAAAAGAACCGCAAGCAGTACCGTTACCACCCGCGCTGGCATGAGGTCCGTGATGAGGTCAAGTATCACCGCATCATCGCCTTCGGACAGGCGCTACCGGCGATCCGCGCCAGGACCAACGCCGATCTCCGCAAGCGTGGCCTGAGTCGCGAAAAAGTACTGGCGACCGTTGTCCAGTTACTCGAAGGGACATTGATTCGGGTCGGCAACGAAACGTATGCGCGGGAGAATCGTTCGTATGGACTCACGACGTTGCGCAACCGCCACGTCGATGTCGACGGCACAGAGATATCATTCGAGTTCAACGGAAAGTCGGGCAAGAAGCACTCGGTTGGCGTGCGCGATCGAAAACTGGCCAGAGTCGTCGCCCAATTGAAGGATCTGCCGGGCCAGGAACTGTTCCAGTATCTCGACGAGGACGGCGCCCGCCATTCGATCTCGTCCGAGGATGTCAACGACTACCTGCAGGAAATCACTGGCGAAGAGTTCACCGCCAAGGACTTCCGGACCTGGGCCGGGACGGTGCTGGCCGCGCGTGCATTGGAGGAGATCGGCGCGTTCGACGACGAGGCCGAGGCGAAGACGAATGTCGTCCGGGCGGTCGAGTCGGTCGCGAAACAACTTGGAAACACGCCTGCCATCTGCCGCAAGTGCTACGTCCATCCGACGGTCATTGAGGCCTATCTGGACGGCTCGATGGTCGAGACGCTGAAATCCCGCGCCGAAGACCTGCTCAGTTCGTCCCTCTCCGACCTCCCGCCGGAAGAAGCCGCTGTGCTTGCCTTCCTGCAACAACGACTGACTCGCGAAGCGTCGGCGAACTGACGCACAGAGAACGGTCCGATACACCCTAACATTTGCGCGAAAGCGACAATGCGGTACTATGCACCGCGCAACCATCCGATGAACCAGCGTCGCCGATCCAACCGGCGATGAAGCAAGGTGGTGGCGACGGTGACAGTTCGCGTTCATGCCACGGCGGATCAGCCAGATCGTCGCAGCCCCGAAAGCCGGGCGCAACGTTTCCTGGCCGACATCGGAGATGTCCTCGCGGCGTCACTCGATGACGGCACGACGGTCACTGCGCTCGCGGAAGCCTGTGTCCCGGCAATCGCCGACTGGTGCGCCGTCGTCATCAGCGACGACCGGATGCACAACCCATCGCTCGCCAGTGTCCATGTTGACCCCGGCATCGACTTGCTATTGAGACAGTTTGCGTGGAATGTCACGAGCCTAACGGGGCACAACGTGACGCGACCAATGCTCTTCACAACCGACATCGACGACACGTTGCGATCGATGCTGTTGAGCGATCAGCATCAGCAAAAGTGCGATGACCTCGGGACGACATCACTCATCGTCGCACCATTGCGAATCCGTCGGGAACCGATCGGCGCGATCCTGCTGGCAACCTGCAACCAGACGACTCCGTTCACCGAAGCCGATGTCGCGTTGTCCGACGATCTGGCGCGCCGGACGGCAGTCGCGATCGATAACGCACGGCACTACCAGGAGGCCCGCGCTGCAGAAGCCCGAATGCGACACCAGGCGGCACGTCTCGAGGCACTGGCCGAAGCGTCGAAGGCGTTTGCAATGGCACGTCTCGACCTCGACGCCGTCCTCAAGGCGGTCACGGGTCGGGTCGCAGAACTGCTCGGCGATGTCTGCAGCATCCGGCTGTTGTCGGACGACGGAGCGAGCCTGATCCCGGTCGCTTTTCACCACACGATTCCCGAGGCATACGCGGTGTTCCAGACCCTGCCGAGTTTTGGCGTACGCGGCGTCCACGAAGGCACTGTCGGTCACGTAATGAAGACCGGCGAACCGCTCCTGATTCCTCACCGGACCGTCGAGCAGTGGAAGCAACTGGTACTACCTGACTGGATTCCATACGTCGAGCAGTTCGGGATGCACAGCCTCCTGATCGTCCCGCTGAATGCCGGAGGGACAACGATCGGCACGATCGGTCTCTGGCGCGAGCGCACGCCCGAACCATTCAACCTCGATGACCAGCAATTTCTGCAGGACCTCGCCGATCGCGCCGGGCTGGCTGTCGACAATGCTCGTCTCTACAGCCACGCGCAGGCTGCGATCGCCGCACGCGACGAGTTCCTGTCGGTCGCGGCCCACGAGTTGAAGACTCCGGTGACAAGCCTGCGCGGCTACGCACAACTCCTGCTGCGGCAACTGCGGCGTGGCGAAGACATTCCAACCGAGCGGCTTCAGAACGCGCTGGCGTCAATCGATCGCCAGACGTGGAGACTGAGCGTGCTCATCTCGCAACTGCTCGATACGTCCCGGATTCACTCGGGCGAACTTTCGGTTGACCCTGGCCGGACCGATATCAAGGACCTGGTCGGAGAACTCATCGAGCAAGCCGCCACGCTCTCTGACACCCATGAGATCGTCGTCGATATCGCGGGACCGCTGATCGCGAACGTCGACGCATTGCGAATCGAGCAGGTCCTGACGAACCTGATCGAGAACGCGATCAAGTACAGTCCCTCCGGCGGGGTGGTCCGAGTCGAGGCGGGGATTGACGATTCAGGAGACCTGCGCATCGCCGTCGAGGACACTGGCCCAGGTATCCCCGAAGACGAACGCGAGCGCGTCTTCGACCGCTTCTACCAGATCAACAGCCAGGCATCGGGAGGGATGGGCCTCGGTCTCTTCATCAGCCGCCAGATCGTGGCGATGCACGGCGGGACGATTGGTGTCGAGGCCCCGGATGCCGGTGGAACGCGATTCGTTCTGCGACTCCCGAATGACGTGTAGTCGTTACTTGACCTTTGGAATCAGGTGTTCGCTCGCGAAGTGGAAGAAGCCGTCCTGATCGGGGCCGACCTGATGGACGTAAACGTGGTCGAAGCCGGCGTCGGCCCACTCCTGAATCTTGTCCAGATAGGGTTGCGGATCCGGACCCAGGAGCACTGACTCGGCGATGGTCTCCTCAGTGACGAGTTGCGCGGCCTGCTCGAAGTGGCGAGGAAGGGGAAGTTCCTGCCCGAGTTCCCCAGGAATACCGCCGTTCGGCCAGATCTTCAGCGCCGTCTGCGCTGCTTCCTCCTCGCTGGCCGCCCAGCAGACCGTGAACTGCCCGTAGCGCGATTTGCCTTTTCCTCCGGCCTCCTCGAACGTCTTGATGAGGTCTGCGTCAGGGGATGTGCAGACGATGCCGTCACCGACGCGGCCGGCCAACTCGGCGGCCGCTGGACCGGCAGCAGCGACCATCACCTCGATCGGATCATCCGGAAGCGTGTAAAGCCGAGCATCCTCGGCCTGGTAGTAGAGTCCCTTGTAACTTTGGAACCCACCCTGCCAGAGTGTCCGCATCAGGTCAATCGCCTCTTCAAGCATGTCCCGTCGCTCGTCGGCCGATGGCCAGCGCTCGCCGGTAATGTGCTCGTTCAAGGCCTCGCCTGTCCCAACACCCAGGAAGAACCGGCCCGGCATCATCGCCGCCGAGGTCGCAGCCGCCTGCGCGATGATCGCCGGATGTATCCGGATCGTCGGACATGTCACGCCTGTTCCCAACCGCAACGATGACGTCGCCTGAGCGATACCGCCAATCACGGACCAGACGAACGGCGAATGCCCCTGTGCGTCAACCCACGGGTGAAAGTGATCCGAGATCAGTGAATAGGTGAACCCGACTTCCTCGGCCCGCTGAGCGTGGCGAACCAGATCAATCGGTGTGTGCTCCTCACTCGACATCGCATATCCGAGTTTGACCATCCGTTGCGCTCCTCCCGAACTACTCGCGTCGAACTACGTAACCAGCCAGAAACCGCCATGCAAGCCCTGTGCCGGGTCGATTTCGGGCCGATTCAGCGCATGTGCCCGGGCAACATCACTGAATTTCCTATCGGGTTTCGGGACCTTCCTCTCATCCGTCTTCGCCTCTCTAACGACGATGATCAGAGCAACCAATGTTATGTCCGCGTCGCCCGTATGTTGTCGCGGTCGGTGCGGGGAAGGTCACTGAGTTCGGAGACGATTTACTGTGTCAGTCAGGTTTCGTTCGTTGTCTTGGTTCGCTATTCGTCTATCAATCGCCATTGTCATCGCTGCGACGTTTGTCCTTCGACCATCTGGTGAGGACTCCGTCGCCATCGCCCAGTCGGCACCGCTAGCGTCGGACACGGTCTGGATCAGCGCCACCGGGCAGACGATCTCGGGCGCGTTCCTGTCGTACTGGATCGACCATCCGGAGATCGGCAATCCGATCAGTGGCATGGTGGACGAACACGGTCTGCTCTCGCAGTGGTTCGAGTTCGCCCGCCTGGAACTTGAGCCAGTGCCGTTCGAACAGGCCACGAAGCGACACGTTCACCGGCACCAGATCGGTCGCTCGTTTGCGATCCGCGCCGGCTACACCGAGAGTCTGAGCGCGTTCAAGCCACTCAGCGAGGGACCAGAGCGGTTCTTCCCCGAGACCGGCCACACGTTGACGATGGGATTCCTCAGTTTCTACGAGCAGCCAGGAGTCGCGGAGCGGATGGGCTTGCCGATCTCTGAGGAGTTCGACATCGGCGATGTCACTTATCAGTTCTTTGAGTATGGCGCATTTAGTTGGGGGCCGGAGGCCTACGCGTCCATCGTTCCGCTCGGCCATCTCGACGCCGGCATTCACGGTCGCCTCGCGAAGTGGCAACCGCAGCCATGGAACGCCGTCGATTGGGATTCGACCGGCCTCGACATGATGGAGCTAAGTTACCGGCTCCCTGGCGAACGCACGATCGAGGTTGACCTGAGCGATTTCACGCTGAAGGCGCGTGTGGGTGACAAGGTCGTCCTCGAATCGATCACGTCGATCGGCGTACCACAGTCGCCGACCGTCACCGGCAACTTCCGGATTTACCTCAAGCACCGCATCCAGTCGCTCTCGGTGATCGGCTGGGACGGCAAACTCTACGAGGCTCCAAACACGCCGTGGGTGATGTACTTCTTCGAGGACTACGCCTTCCATCCGTCGCTGTGGCGGACGCAGTATGGGCTGATGGACAGCCAGGGCTGCGTCGTTCCGCCGATGGAAGTTGCCGAAGCGCTCTGGCACTGGGCGGACTACGGCACTCCGGTCTGGATCCACGACTAATCTGCACCTGTCCGACTCGCCAGCCGGTTCCTGAACCATAAGACGATGATTCGCATTGATTGGAGATGCCATCATCGTCTGCGGGAAAGGAACCGCTGCTGTCCCTCTGGTCGCGTCGCTCCCTGACGCTCGCTTCCTGCCCACAGTAGGTGGATTGCCCGTCGATGCCGACGGATAGCAGGGAGACATCGTATGTCCCGGCAGGAACAGCAGGACGACTCACTTGGTGGGCTGGCGCGACGCTGGCTCAAGACACAGTTACGCATGAATGGCGACCCAATCCAGTCACGTCGCCAGAACGACGAAGCCCGTGAGGTTGAGCAGCAGATCCATGAGAAGGTCGAAGGTGATGCTGCGAGCGCAGTCGTATCAGCGCTGATGCCCGAGTCTTGGAAGCGCAACATCGAGCGACTTGAACGAGCCAATGAAGAGGGACGCCTCCAGCGCGCGCAACAGCAGCGAGCGGAGCACGAATCCCGCCAGCGGGTCCCAGTGCGATTGAGCCTCGCTGGCGGCGTCAATGGGACGATCGAGACGCTCGTTCCGATCCGGGTCGACCAACCGGCCGAACCGGGCGAACCGATGACGATCGACCTTGAACCGCTCGAACCACTGGAGATTGGCGGCCACACCTTCATCGCGCTACTGCTGGCGATCCCGGAGTACTCAGGCGCTGGAACCTACGACCTCACTGAGATTGAGCAGCGCACGCAACTCGACGGCTGGGACCCGCTTTGGTTCCAACTCACGATCGACACGACCGACGACGGCCTCTACTGGACATCTGACTACGGTCCGGCCTCAGTCACCGTCGACGAGACGACAATCCATCTGCAGATGCCAATGTCGAACGCGAACGGACTCAACGTTCAAGTCGATGCGCGTATCACCCTCTCCCAGCAACTCTGAGACATTCGCGAAGTAAGAAGTAACGAGCCGACGGAGGTGCTTCTCCATCGGCTCGTTACTTGTTAAATCTGTTGAGACTCCGCTACACGCTAACCCCGCAACCGAGGAAGTTGCGAATCTGGGATGTCTGGTTCAACAACACAGCCGCGTCCGATCGGGCGATTCGACGCTTGGCGACCTGCGTCATCACCTGGATATCAAAGATGCGAGACTGGAGACAGGCCATACCCGGCATGTCATTCGCCGCAAACGCCTCGATCATCAGTGCCAGCGTCGTCAGGGTGCGCCGAACACCGACGCCTGCCGAACCGTGAATTGGCGTCGCCTCGACCAGTTCAGGTAGCCCGCCAATGATCACGTCGGCTGCGTCATGGTCGTCGCCGTAAGTGAAACTGCGGAACGTGGCCGTCGTGCCATCGTTGCCGCGCAATCGCAGGTGGACATCACCAAACTCGAAATCGGTGATACCTTGGTCACGCAGCAGCGTCGACGTGTACCAGACGCCATCGAACTGATAGTCGATCGTTCCATCAGCGCGCTTGCCGACGTACATGGTGTGGATGTCACCGGCCGAGCGGGAGCCTGCCGCGTTTGGAACGTCGCAATCGTCACCAGCCAGGACGGTCTTTTCCTCGACCGCCAGGTACTTCGTGTATGCGATCCCCTCGCAGTTGAAGAGCGAGCCGAATTGCACGCGTGGATTCATCGGATGCGATTCGTCATCGATGAAGACATCGACGCCACGCTGCTCACCGTTGTCTTCCCAGGTGACCTCAACCCACGGGGTGCCGTACTGGTTAACCCAGGAAACATCGTCGATGTCTGTCGGCATGATCCGGTTGACGTGAAGTGTCATGTCGGCAGTACCACTCAACCGCTCGATGACGGCGTTGCCGCTTCCGTCGACCATCGCCGTCCCGTTGCCCTCGATGTGCCAGTCCTGACCCATCCAGGCCAACGTTGGATTAGGCTGAGCCGAAACCGACGCGAACGGTATCAATGTGGCGAGCATCATGACCGCCATTACGACTGCCCACCATCGCGAACGACGAACGATGTTCCTTGAACCCAAGCCGACCCCCTAACCCTGAGAAATTGCATTGAGCCACACGTTTACGCACGGCCAACATTGTAGGAACCGGAGGCCATACGTATCCCACCCCACAGTGGTACGCCACATGATCCACCGATTGGCGTTCTGCATGATGTGCGCGGAACGCAAACTCCAATCTATCATCGATGCGGTACAAGGGGAATAGGTATATCGGCCATTCACAAGGGGATACATGTACTGTCTCACGAGGGCCGATCGTTCGACGGGGTTAGATGACGATCTTCGGCCGGTATTGCAACGCCTCGGCCAGGTGGTGCGACCGGATCGTTTCCTCACCTGCCAGGTCCGCAATCGTCCGGGCCAGTTTGAGGATCCGATGGTACGACCTCGCTGATAGCTGCAGTTGGCGCATCGCGGAGCGCATCAGCGTCTCACTTGCCTCGTCAAGGAGGCAGAACTGCTGAACCTCTCTTGCGCCCATGTCGGCGTTGCTGCGCAGGGCAGTCCCCTCCAGCCGGGAGAGTTGACGCTCCCGCGCGGCTTCGACCCGACTTCGGATCGCCGCCGAAGGCTCACCAGCGCGGCTGTCCGACAGCTTCTCGTACTCGATGCGTGGCACTTCGAGGTGAATGTCGACACGATCGAGCAACGGTCCGGAAATGCGTTTCTGGTAACGCTGGATCGCCGACGCGGAACAGGTACATTCGCGAACCGGATCGCCCGCGTAGCCACAGGGACATGGATTCATCGCTGCGACGAGGATGAAGTTGGCAGGATAGGTGATCGCACCACTGGCGCGTGAGATCGTGACGATCCGGTCTTCCAGCGGCTGCCGCAGGACTTCGAGCACATTCTGGCCGAACTCAGGCAATTCATCGAGAAACAGGACGCCGCGATGCGCGAGGCTGATCTCGCCCGGTCGTGGGAACCGACCGCCGCCAACGAGACCAGCGTACGAAACGGTGTGGTGCGGCGATCGGAACGGTCGTTCCCGTATTAGCGGTTGACCTGACGGCAGCATCCCGGCCACGGAGTAGATTTTCGAGACCTCGATCGCGTCGTCGCGTGCCAGCGGCGGGAGAATCGACGGCAGAGCCCGCGCCAGAAGTGTCTTTCCTGTCCCCGGCGGCCCGGTCATAATGACGTTGTGTCCACCAGCCGCGGCGACTTCCAGACCGCGTTTGACCTGTTCCTGACCGCGAATGACGGCAAAATCCGTCGCCAGCGACGCATCGCCCTGTTCATGGCGGTCGGTTCCACGATAGGGAGGTATTGGGGCGACTCCCGTCAGGTGTTTGATAAGCCCCACGAGCGTGTCAACTGGGAAAACGTCGATGCCGTCGACGAGCGCGGCCTCATCGGCATCATCGAACGGCACGAACGCGCGCCGAAGCCCGGCCCGAGCGGCAAGCGCGACCATCGGGAGTACGCCGGTCGTGTGCCGGACTGTCCCATCGAGTGAGAGTTCGCCGATGACGACCGCGTCGTCCAGATCGGCCTGGAGCGAACCACCAGCGATCAGTAAGCCAAGCGCGATCGGCAGGTCGTAGGCCGGTCCCTCCTTGCGCAGGTCGGCCGGTGCGAGGTTGACGATGATCCTGCCGTGCGGAACGCGCCCACCGCTACTGCGAATAGCAGCACGAACGCGCTCCTTCGACTCCTGGACGGCGGCGTCCGGCAATCCGACGACAACGATGCCCGGTTGGCCGAGAGGAGAATTCGCAAACACCTCGACTTCGACCAGCGCGCCATCCAGCCCGACCGTCGCGCAACTCAGGACTTTCGCCAGCACGCCGCCTCCTCTGCCCCGCGCAGGCAGATATCCGCACCGCCATAGCACGCGGTACAGCATCATTCATTTCCGGACGGCGGCAGTGTAGCACGGCACCGGAATCATGCGCGCAGCAGATTGATTGTCCCTATGAAACGATCTACCAGAACCAACGCTTTTTCGGCTCAATCATGACGACGCCGAGAATGCGTGCCCCGACGCGGTCAAGGGCCTCACGTGCCTCGACTGCTCTCGGGCGACGGGTGCTGCCTGCCGTCACGACTAGCACGACGGCGTCGACACGCGGGGCAATCGCGAGCGCGTCCGCGAACTTTGGCAACGGAGCGCACGACAGCACAGCTGTCTCGTGAGCCTCGGTCAAGTGCTCCAGAGCTGCGGAGAACGCCTCGCTAGCGAGCGCATCCGGCGAACCGGACCGACCGGGTCCGACCCACGCGGCACCACTTCCGGAGCGAGTCGAAGTCTCGGCGTTCGCTCCGGCCAGCAGGTCGAAGAAGCCAGCATCCTGCCCGCCCGTCGCCCGCGCATCGGTGTCGATCAGGACGCAGCGGTCCCCGGCTTCGGCGAACGCGTCGGCGAGCCGAGCCGCCACCACGCTGGTCTCATCGCGGTCGATATCGACGACGAGGACGGAGCGAACCGGCGTGTCACCGGCCGCAAACTTCACCGTCGAGCGTAGCGACCGGTACGCTTCATCGACCTGCGATGGGCTTGTCGACGTCGATGCCGGTCTGGTGCGGCTTGCGCTCATCCTGCTCGTCCCTCATTCGCTACGCTGGCCGCTTCGCCCTCGGGGATGCGCGCAAGCACTGGCAGCTCCAGATATCGCTCAAGGTCGGCTGATTTCTTCAGCGTGTCATCAAGATACAGAAGCCCAAAGGACACCATCAACCCTGCAACTGCCCCAAGGACCGCCGCCGCAAGGGTATTGACGCGCACACGGGGACCGCTCGCAGTCGACGGCGCACCGGGCGTCTCCAGTTTGACCATCGTGACGATGCCGGGCAACGGCGCATCGTCCGGGCGGGGCCGGTCGAGCACTTCGGCGTTATCCTCATCGTTACGAAGCACGAATCCGTCGGCCAGCGCGTTGACGATCAGGGCCGCCCGCTCGGGTTCGGTATCGACGGCCACGATATGAACGACGTTCGCGTCTGGATTGTGGCCGAGTTGGAGTTTGCTCTGGGCAACGCCAGGGTCGATGTCAGAGCCTGCCTGCTCCAGCGACCAGCGCACGAACTCCCAGTTGTTGATCAGGTCTTTGTAGGACGCAAGACGATTCTTCGCGTAGAGGTCCATCCAGTAGTCGGGCGGCTCGGCGACGGCCATCACACGTGTGCTGGCTGTGTACGTCTTCGGCTGACTACTGGTGCCGATGTAGGCAACTACCGCCGCGGCAAGAGCCGCCAGGACGACGATCCACCAGCGCTTGAGTAACGCCAGCGCGATTTCCTCGGGCCGTATCATGTCTGCGTCTCCGCCGGGACATTGGCGAGATGCGGCAGCCCCAGGGTTGCTGCCGTCGCCTCTCCGTCGTGGAGCGTATCGTCGAGGTAGTCGACAAGGAACGCGATCAACACGGCAGCGCCAGCGGCGGCGACGACCTGGAGGATCAGCAACAGCCGGGCGCGAGACGTGTCCGGACCAGCATTGCCGGGCCGGTCGATGACAGTGACCACCTGACCGGAATCTGGTGATGGCAGCCCGATATAGTCAAATGCTGCAGTTTCCAGTTCAGCGGTCGCTTCACGAGCGATTGCCTCGGCACGGGAAGGATCACCTGAGCGAAAGTGGACGGACAGGACGCGATGCTCGCGGTCGGCAGAGATGGCGGATTCGACCTCGTGATCGCCGATGTCCATTCCGCTTGCCCGCAGTCGTTCGGCCACCACCGATGCAAAGACGTTGCCCCGTACGGCCTCGACCAGATCATCAATCGCGTACTCACTGGCGATGAAGTTGTCATCGGCGGGATAGTCGGTGTAGTCACCGTCGATCTGTTCGCTAATGACCCGCAGGCGCGCATCAGTCGTGTAACTGGGATCGCGCGAGGCATCCTGAACGACGGCGAGCAACCCGACGATCAGCGGTAGCGCCAGCACGATCGGCCAGCGACGGCGTAGCGCCTGGAGATAGACCTTCAGTTCCATCGTCGTCGCTCTCCTGCGTGTGCTGCGGCCATCGTTTCGTCAATCAGATCCAGCATCTCACGTTCGAACCGCTCGCGCGAGAAGGTTTGTGCGTGTGTCACGAGCCGCTCGGTGTCGAACGTTGTTCGTTCAAAGCGTTCGAATGCCTCGATCAGGCTCTCGACCGACTGCTGGCGCACGTGGATGCCAGTGACGCCGTCAACGACGGTATCGACTGCACCGCCGGCTGCCAGCGCAATCACGGGCCTGCCTGCTGCCTGTGATTCGACCTGAGCGATCCCAAAGTCATCCTCCGACATGAAGATCGACGCCCGGCAGCGAGCATACAGATCGCGCAACTCGGCATCGCTGACACGACCGAGGAACCGTACCGTCGGCCCGGCCATCGCTTCAAGCGCTGCCCGGTCGCGCCCATCGCCAACGATCCAGAGCGGTAACTTCAGCGCGTTGCAGGCCTCTATCGCCAGATCAAATCGCTTATAGGGTACAAGGCGCGAGACCATCAGGTAGTAATCCTGCACGTCTTCGGCGGGAACTGGACGAAACATGCCTACCTCGACCGGCGGATTGATGACGGTAGCGTCCCGCTGCCAGTACGCCCGGATCCGGTCACGAACCACCGAAGAGTTGGCGATGAACCGATCGACCCGACCGGCAGTCGCCCGGTCCCGCTGGCGAAACGCTGCCATCAGCGGACGCAGAGCCATCCCGACTGCCCGCGGTAGCCGCTCTCGCTCAACGTAGGCATCGAGGTTCCAGGCGAAGCGCATCGGCGAATGGCAGTAACAGACGTGGACGGCTCCATTGGGTGGTCGCACCATCTTGGCAAACGCACTCGACGACGAGAGAACCAGGTCACAATCCGGCAGTCGCATTCGTTCGAACGCAACTGGGAACGCCGCCAGCGCTCGTTGATGATGCTGGTGGACTCCGGGCACCCGCTCAACCCAGGTCGTCCGAATGTCCCAATTCCGATAGAACGGTGGCATCGAATCGGGGTCATAAATCGAAGTAAAGACTGGTGCTTCCGGCGAGAGATCGTGAAGCACCTCAAGCAGCCGCTCGGCGCCACCATACTGGTTCAGGTAGTCGTGAACGAGGACCGTGCGGACGCCGAGGCGTGCCGGTACCTGAGAGGAGGAACCGGAGGAGACCATCGCTGACAGATCAGTACGCACCGCGCGCCGTCAGAATGGCTGGAATCGTCCGCAGAATGATCTTGATGTCCAGCCATGGCGACCAGTGTTCGGCGTAGTACAGATCGAGCCGGACCATCTCGTCAAACGTCAGGTTGCTGCGACCACTGACCTGCCAGAGCCCGGTCAAGCCCGGCGTCACCAGGAGTCGCCCACGGTGCCAGTCGTCGTACTCCGCGACCTCAGCGGGAACCGGCGGGCGTGGGCCGACAACGCTCATCTCCCCAAACAGAACGTTGATGAACTGCGGTAACTCGTCCAGGCTGAACTTGCGGAGCACCTTGCCGACCCGCGTTCGGCGAGGGTCGTTTGGGTTCTTGATCAGCCGGGGATCGACGTTGCCCATCTTCAGCAGTTCGTCGCGCATGCTCTCGGCGTTTCGGACCATCGTCCGGAACTTGTAGCAGACGAAGCGACGGCCATTTCGACCGACGCGCTCCTGCCGGAAGAAGACCGGGCCGTCCGAGTCGAGCTTGATGGCAAGCGCTATTGGGATCATGACGATCGATCCAACGGTCAGAACAGCCAGCGACAGCAGGATATCCATCGTCCGCTTGACGACCAGGTTCCAACCTGCGATCTGGGCCGGCTTGAGGCCGATCAACGGCAGGCCAGCCACCTCGTGGATATTGACACTATCCAGCGCCATCTCGAACAGGTCCGGCACGAGTTTGAACTCGATGTCGTCAAGCCGACACTGCTCGACGATCCACATCATCTGCTCGTGCGCGGTTGGCGGCAGCGCGATGATGACTTCGTCGACGCTGTGACGACGCACGACGTCGCGCAATTGCGCGCTCGTCCCGAGATAGGCCGGGCGCTCGACACGCCGCTGCGTTGCAATCGCCAGGTCTTCATACGCCAGTTCATCAATGTAACCAACGACCTGATATCCCAGCTGTGGTTGGCCGAACAGCCACTGCATCATGCGCTGTCCAGCCCTGCCGGCACCAACGATCAGGACACGGTCCACACCGATCCCACGCAGCCACATCCGCTCGCGGAGGAATCGAACCAGCATCCGTTTGCCGATCAGCAGCGCAATGATGACGACCCAGGCAAGGATGAACACCAGCCGCGATGGGTAGAAGCGCTGCAGGAACGAGTAGAGGATGACGATCGCCATCGAGGTCGTGATCGTATTGGCGATCAGCGAGACCTCATCGAGCAGCGTCGTCCAGCGAGGCATCCGGTAGAAGCCACGGAACTGGAAAATGCCGACAGTTAGAACCGCGAGGAGCAGAATCTTGCCGTAGAAGAAGGAGAACGGCTGTTGCGACGAAGGCGAGACGGTCCCACCGAGATGGAAATCGTAGCGCAACGAATACGCCAGCCAGAAGCCAAGGACGACGAGACCGGCGTCGGTTAACATCCGTGCGCCAATCACGAGCCAGCGAGGTGCATCACCGACCGTGCGGTGTTGGTTCCGGCCGTTCAGCGCCAAGCCGTCGTTCGTCCCTCCATGGGCCAACCATCAGAATCGCTGCAGGCACCATCGCTTCCGGCCAGACTCGCCGGTTCGCCCGCTGGTGACTGACAGGCGAGTATAGCACAGCACCTATCCAGTCACCTTCAGATCGGACCGCGAACGTACGCGAATCGAAGACCTGTCAGCGCCGGAAATCAGCCCGAATTTGCTATCATCGACCCCCGGCGACGTGGGCCGGCGAAAGGATCGCTTCGTTGGAACGTCTCTGGACTCCATGGCGGATGACATACGTCGGTGGCGCCCGTGAACCCGGCTGCGTGTTCTGCAATGCGGTCGATGCAGACGACGACGTTGAGCGCCTGATCCTCCATCGCGGTGAACGCGCCTTTGCGATCCTGAACCTCTATCCATACAACTCCGGTCATTCGATGGTCGTTCCATATCAGCACGCTTCCGACCTCGAACAATTGGACCCCGAAACCCGAGCCGAGATGTTTGAACTCGCGACGCTACTCGTTGAAGCATCGAAGCGCGTCTTTGGCTGCGACGGATTCAATCTCGGGTTGAACATTGGTTCGATCGCCGGGGCTGGAGTCGCCGAACACCTGCACCTGCATGTCGTCCCACGCTGGACCGGCGACGCCAACTTCATGCCGATCCTGGCGAATACGATGGTCATGCCGGAACTCCTCCCCGCCACCTATGCTCGACTACGCGCGGAGCTGGAAGGGCTTCTTGCGCACCGGAACGATGGCGCAGTCGTTCAGGGCGGCGGCATCGTCGTTCTGCCAGATCGCGGCGTCGTCGCGTTACGACGCGGCACGACCGGCGACATTGTCCTGCCAAAGGGGCACGCAGAGGGCGACGAGACCGTCGCGATGACCGCCCTGCGCGAGATCCATGAGGAGACGGGTATTCAGGCGACTGTGGTCGGTTGGGCAGGTAGCACCCGGTTCCGCTTACCTGACGACCCAACGGCACCGCTCGTTCACGCGGCGTATTTCATCGCGACCGGCGTCGAGACCGAATCGATGGCCGCCCATCTGGACGCGGACCTGCTACTGGTGCCAGTCGAGGAAGCCGCCACGACCGTCACGATACCCGCCCTTCAGGAACTGATCCGTCGCGCGACGCCAACGCTTCTTAGGCTTGCCGGGTCGGCACATTGAGCAACAGAGTTCGATTCCGACTGACGCTGATGCTTGCGGTGATAGCGACGGTGTCGGTGGGTGTTCTCGCACAACCATCGCAGGCGCAATCGCCCGGTCTCTACATCAGCGCCGGAGACTCTATCGCTGCCGGGATCGGTTCCAGCCTGCCACGGGAACGAGGAAACGGTGCGCTCGTCACCGATTGGCTGGCAACGCTGACCGGGCAGACGGTGCCGTTCGAGAATCTGGCGGTCCCCGGCGAGACGGCAGCAACGTTCATCGAGAACGGTCAACTGCAGCAACTCCGCGAGACCGTCGAGCGCGCGAATGCGGCCGGAACACCGATCCTGGCCGTCTCGGTATCGCTGGGTGGAAACGAACTCCTGGCACTGGAAGCCAGAGGCCTGAGTGACCGGCAGGCTGGCCTCGACAACTTCCGCAATCGATACGGTGAGGCAATTGCCGCGATCCGTGACACCGTTGGACCGGACACGACGATCGTCGTCCTGACCTACTACAGCCTGACCGGGGGCGACGAGACGCTTCAATTCTCCGACGCCTGGTGGATCGCGCAATTCAACGAGGCGATCCGGACTGTGGCGACCGGGCACGGAGCCCGCGTCGCCGAGACGGCCGATCCTTTCGTTGGACGCATCCAGGATTTCACCCACTACCCGTTCGACGTCCACCCAACCAACGCCGGTCATATGGAAATCGCCCGCTCGATCTGGCAGGCGCTAGGTCTCGACACGGATTCGCCGGTACTCACCGTAACGTCCGAATTGGTCGCAGATCGAGCAACTCCAACGATCCGGTTTACCGTCTCCGATCACGTCGGTGTCAGGTCCGTCAGCGTCACCAGTGACGATGCGCAGGTCTATGGGCCGTATGAGGTAGCCAACGGCGAGTACGCGGTGCTGCTGGACGCAGGCGCGGCGGATGCGAAAGAGGTTGCGCTGGCGATCGAAATCAGCGACGATGCCGGAAATGTGACGAGCGACGTCGTGAATGTCCAATTTGCAGACGCGAACAGAGGCGAGACTCCATAAATGAGCGCACAGCGTGGCGCGCCGTTGCGCGTCGATCCGCCAAAGCTTGAAGGTTTCGACGAGGAGATCGACCTTCAAGGCAAGCTTGGCGCGTTCTCCATCTCCGACATCTTCCAGATGTTCACCTACACGGAGAAAACCGGCACGCTGGCGATGATCCAGGGCTGGAATACGCGAACGATCACGTTCGAAAAGGGCCGCATCTCATACGTCGCTGCCGGTAGCCGGCTGCCAACGATCGCCGAATTGTTAGTGCGCAATGGCCGGGTCCGGCGTGAGGTGATCGATCAACGCGGTCACGGCAAGACGGACGCTGAACTGGTCGGGTCGCTGCTTCGCGACGGCTTGATCAACCAGTCAGACATCCAGCGCTGCCAGGATCAGTTGCTGGAAATGTCGATCTACACCCTGTTCCTCTGGCGAAACTGCTTCTTCACCTTCCGCGCTAATCACCTCGTCAAAGAAGGTGGTGTCGCCGTCTCTGTCGATAGCACCCACCTGATCATCGAGGGCACGCGGCGCGTCGATGAGTGGATTGAGATCAGTCCGGTCGTCCCGTCGGTCTTCATGATCTTCCGCCGGACGGCCCGCCAGCCTGCCTCGCGCCCTTCTCGCGAACTGTTCGATGTCTTCAGCCGCGTCGATGGACGGCAGGATGTCGTCGCGATCGCACGGGCAACCAAACAGACGCAGTTCGAAACGGCCCGGAAACTCTACGAACTGGTCAACCTCGGCTACATCGAGGCCATCCCGCCCAACCGCGAGAAGGTGATCGAACTCTTCAACCTGGCAGTCGAGTCGATCTATCTCAAACTGATCATGTTCGACTATGCACGGGCAGCGCTGGAGTTCGAGAATCAGTTCAACCGCTTCGCGATCGATAACCGACTTAAGGTACGCATGTCAGCCGGGAAGATCCTGATGAGCGACGCGACGACGCCGGTCACGGGGACGGAACTGGTCGACCTCTACCGGCTGTTCATCGGCATCCAGAACAACAAGTTCTCGAAGATGTTCGATCCCGTCATCGCCAATGGCCTGATGGAGGGACTCTACCGGCACACCGACCCGGAGATGCAGGCGATGATGCGGATGTACGAGTTCGTCGAGATCGAAGGCCTGCTGCTGCTCGACCTGTTCGGCGATTCCGACCAAGCCGCACAGTCGATCGCGCAACCGGCTGGCGAGTAGTCTTCCAGGATAGCAGCCGTGCCACTCCGAGACTAGATGTCCGAGCCGAGCGCGTACTCCGGCTCGTGCATCACCGCGAGTTCCGCAATCGGGCATTCAAAGCACCGTAGTTCGCGACAGCCATCTCGGGCGATCTGGTGCAGTCCCTGGCTCTCGATTGCCAATCTGACCGGAAAGCGCTGATCGCCGACGATCTGTGTCAGCGCGGACTTGGCAACAGAATCATCGATAGAACCGGGGAGTTGCTCCCAGACGAGTGCGACCTGCTCCGCGAGGGCGTCGTCGCCGGTCGCTTCTGCGAACGCCGCCAGGAATGGCGCCAGGACATTGACGCTGATCTGGTCCGACCGTCCCCGGCCAATCGCAGGCTGGACCTGCTCCAACCAGGTTCGCCACGAGCGACCGTTGTCGAGCGGAAGGGATAGGACGGCACCCAGAAGCCCATCGCTTTCCGTGGCATCCAGCAATGCCCCAAGTGACGCCAGGCGTCTGACCGGGTGATTGAGCGGCCTGACACGATTCAACACCCACTCGCGCGGAGACAATGGCTCCACTCGCCAGTGCTTTACCAGTTCGTCAAACCGTTGCTCAAGTCCGAACATCTCAGCGGGTTGGACACCAGCCAACTCGGCGTGTGCAGGTGAAAGCGGCAGAAACCCGGCGACACCAAGCAGCAGAGGGGTTGCCGCTCGGATTCCGGACGCTTCGATGGTTGCTAATGGAAGTCGTTCAGCGAGCCGCGCCATCCCGTCGCGGTTGTGCATGAACCCCATCGCGTCGAGAAGTCCGCGATAGAGCACCTCGCCCGCAGGCAGGTGCGCCAACTCCTGACTGAACCGCAACTGACGGGCCGACATCCGCCGCCATCCCGCTCGTCGCAAGACAGCGTGAATCAGGTCACGCCGACCTCCGGCTAGCGTCGGCAGACAGGTCCGACTCCCAAGCGCGCCGAGTGACACGGCGAATGTGCTGGCCGATAGCGCGTCGAGCGGCGAAGTCAGGAAGTCGGGAAGAACGACGGTCGCGATTATGGGTCCGGACGGGCCGTGTACATCGGTCGTCATATCGTTCTCTGCGACGGCGTGGAGGATCACTTCGTCGTAGTTTGGATCGGACTGATGACCGTGGCGAAACCAGTCGGATGCCCGCAGGTGTAGTTCAACCGAACCTCGGACGAGCATGCCGTCGATCTCCACCATCGCATCCCGAAAGTCAGGGCCATCCTGATGGGTCCAGACGCCACCGTAGATGATGGAGAGCCGCCGACCATCCACCGTCCGCATCTCGCGTGCGTAGTGGCCATCCTGCCAGATCCGGCTCAGCGTCAGTTCCGAAGCAGTGTGCTCTGCCATGACCAGCCGTCGTGTTCGTACGAATCCTGTTTGGAACTCAGCAAGTCGGCAGTCTATCATCGTCTGCCGGTCACCGCGCGAGCGCCGGCGACCGGTTTGGCGTTCGACGGAGGGAAACACAGTGAGCCAGACGCAGAAGACCGCACTCATCACCGGCATCACCGGCCAGGACGGCTCGTATCTGGCTGAACTACTGCTTTCAAAAGGCTACCGCGTCGTCGGCATGATGCGGCGGACGAGCACCGAGACGGTCGGCCGAATCGCCCACCTGCTCGATCAGATCGAACTGGTCCACGGCGACCTGCTCGACCCGGTCTCGCTGATCGGTCTGGTTCGTGACTATCAGCCAGACGAGGTCTACAACCTGGCTGCCCAGTCGTTCGTCCCGACTTCATGGCAGCAGCCGGTCCTGACTGGCGAGTTCACCGCGCTCGGCGTGACGCGGCTGCTCGAAGCCGTCCGAGTCGCGAAGCCGGACGCGCGTTTCTATCAGGCCTCGTCGTCCGAGATGTTCGGCAAGGTCCAGGAGGTCCCGCAGACCGAGAACACGCCGTTCTACCCGCGATCTCCGTATGGCGTCTCGAAGGTCTACGGTCACTGGATCACCGTCAACTACCGCGAGTCGTACGACCTCTTCGCCGTCTCCGGAATCCTCTTCAACCACGAGTCGCCGCGCCGTGGGCTGGAATTCGTCACTCGCAAGGTGACCCACGGCGTTGCCCGTATCAAGGCGGGTGAGGCGACGACGCTCCCGCTTGGCAACCTCGAAGCGCAGCGCGACTGGGGCTTCGCAGGCGACTACGTCCGCGCGATGTGGATGATGCTCCAGCAGGACACGCCATCCGACTACGTCATCTCCACCAGCCGGACCCACACCGTCCGCCGCCTGTGCGAGATCGCATTCGAAGCGGCTGGGCTCAACTGGGAGGATCACGTCGTCATCGACGAGCGCTTCTTCCGTCCCGCCGAAGTCGACCTCCTCGTCGGCGACGCCGAGAAGGCCCGCACCGAACTTGGCTGGCAACCCGAAGTCAGTTTCGAGCAGATGATCGTCGACATGGTCAACGCCGACATCGACCTCATCCGCAGCCAGCCTCGTGGGATGTGGCCGTTGAACGTCCGCTACACGTGAGGTGTTAGGTGCTAGGTGTTAGGCGTTAGAGGAATCTGGACCTGATCTCCTAATACCTAGCACCTAACACCTAGAACCTCGCCCCGGTGACTGCTTGACAAACCCGAACGCGCGTTCTACTATGTGTACGTACATTTGTTCGGCTCGTTTGTTCTAAGCGTTCGAGGAGTCACCGATGACACAGCAGGTATCGCGGCAGATCGCACTGACGGCAGTCTTCACGACCTGTATCCTCCTGATCGCACTCGTCGTTGTGCTCGGTTTCAACGGCGACACCGGCGCTGCGATGTCCCAGGCAACCCCGCTGGCGATTATTCTGGGGGGCGCCCTCGCCTTCCTGATCGCTGACGCCTCCCGGTAATCCGCGAAGTTATGACGACTTCTTGACCCGCGACCGGAGCGCGTGGTACCTTCACAGCCGTTGTGTTTGTGACGCACTTCACGATTTCGAGGCGTAACACGAGTGGCTGCTGGTAGTCTTTCAGTTTGGCAAAGGTGCATCAGGCGTTAAGCCCGCCGTCCCGTGTGGAGGGCATGCCCCGCTGTGCCGTGTGAACTGAGATTACCGATCCGAAAGGAAGCCACCGCGTGAAGGAAAAGCCCCAGGTCTCGAAAGTCGTCCTTGCCTACTCCGGCGGACTCGACACATCCATCATCATTCCCTGGCTGAAGGAGAACTACGGCTGCGAGGTTATTGCCTTCGCCGCTAACGTCGGGCAGGCCGATGAACTCGACGGCCTTGAAGAGAAGGCGCTCGCGTCCGGCGCCTCCAAGTGCTACGTCGAAGACCTTCGCGAGGAGTTCCTCAAGGAGTACGCCTTCCCAACCCTCCGCGCCGGAGCCGTCTACGAGCGCAAGTACCTGCTCGGCACCAGCCAGGCGCGCCCGATCATCGCAGCACATCAGGTCGCAGTCGCGAAGCTCGAAGGGGCCGATGGCCTCTGCCACGGCTGCACCGGCAAGGGCAACGACCAGGTTCGGTTCGAACTGACCTATCAGGCGCTCGCGCCTGAGATGGCCGTCATTGCGCCATGGCGCGAGTGGAACATCTCTTCCCGCGAGGACGCAATTGACTACGCGGCGATGCACGAGATTCCGATCCGCGCTTCGCGCGAAAACATCTATAGCCGCGACCGCAACCTCTGGCATTTCTCTCATGAGGGCGGCCAGCTCGAAGATCCGTGGCTGGAGCCGCCGGCAGAGATCTTCGGCATCAGCGTCTCACCAGAAGAGGCACCAGACGCAGCCGAGGAAATCACGATCAGCTTCGAACAGGGTTGGCCGGTCGCCGTCGATGGCCAGCAACTCGGCGCGGTAGAGCTGCTGAACCTCCTCAACGAGCTCGGCGGCAAGCACGGCGTCGGTCGAATCGACCTGGTCGAAAACCGGCTGGTCGGCATGAAGAGTCGTGGCATTTACGAGCAGCCGGGCGCGACGATCCTGTCGACCGCTCACAAGGAACTCGAAGCGATCACGCTCGACCGCCAGACCATGCACTACAAGGACCTGATCGCCCAGCGCTACGCTGAACTCGTCTACGACGGCCTCTGGTTCACGCCGCTGCGTGAGGCGCTCGACGCCTTCGTCGATGTCACCCAGCAGCCTGTTACCGGAGACGTGAAGGTCAAGCTCTACAAGGGCAACTGCATCGTCACCGGTCGCCAGTCGCCGCACTCGCTCTACTCGGAGACGTTCGCGACGTTCGGTGCCAGCGCCGTCTACGATCACGCCGACGCAGCCGGGTTCATCACCCTCTTCGGCCTTCCGCTCAAGATCACCGCACTCAGCAAGGCCGAGAACAGCGGAAACTAGTACGATCACCCGCACCATGACGCACTGAGACAGGCGGCCGGAACCGACACCGGCCGCCTGTATATTGCGCGGCGGTTCGTCGTTCGGTTACGCTTGCCTTCCGGGTTAACTGTCCGTCTATTTCAATCGTTAAGGGAGTCTCTCAGGTGGCGAAGAAGTCACAGTCTCAGAATCGTGCTGCGCGAAAGGCAGCGGGGAACGCCGGCCAGGCGTCTTCAGCGGCATCAAGCGGTCCAACGCTCGATCCACTGTCCGAGCGCCGCGAAGCCCGGTCGCGAGGCCGGTCAGCAGCAGCGCAGGCCCGGCGTCGCCAGAAGCGCGTCCGCACGATCGCACTGATCGCCGTCGCCATCCTGGCAGTCGGGCTTGGTAGTGTCTTCGCCTACCAGCGCATCACGTACGAAGAGCCGGGCGATACCGCTGCCGATCAGGGTGGCACCCATGTCCCCGACGGCACGATCGTGGATAACTACAACACCGATCCGCCGACCTCTGGCGACCACTATGCCCGGACGGCAACCTGGGGCATCCACCGCGAGCCGGTTCCGAACGAACTGCAGGTCCACAACCTCGAACACGGCGGTATCGTGATCCAGTACAACTCATCACTGTCCGGCGAGGAAATCGCGGAACTGGAACTGATCGCGAACCAGTGCGACGTGAAGCTCCTGCTGGCGCCACGCCCGGACATGGAACAGCGCGTCGCTCTCACCGCCTGGACCCACTACCTCAACCTCGACGTGGTTGATCGCGACAAGATCCAGGAATTCATCGACGCCCACGTTGACGAAGGCCCGGAGCGGATCGCCAGCGAGTCGAGCCGCTGGAACGACTGCAACTAGTCCGGCAACCGAACGCGTCGACTCAGGTCAGGTCGATCGAGATCATAGGGCAGCGATTCCTCGGCAACGAGGCGCTGCCCTTCGTCATTCCCGCCAACCAGCAGGCCATCGCGCTCCAGTCCCGCGACGTGGCCGCTGATCCACGCTGCGTCGTCGACGCCAAAGTCGGGTTTCACGAGCGCTCCCAGCTCGGCCAGCGTCAATCCACTCGGCCCAGCGACGCGCAACGCATCGACGATCCGTCCTCGGAAGTACCGGCTCGTCGTCTCGAACTTGGGTTCCGGCTTTCTTGCCGACTTCGGTGCTTCTGATAGCACCGACTTGATCGTCATGCTCGACCGGCACTCGGAACTCAGCGGGCACCGCTCGCACTCGGCGACGCGGGCGCGACAGATCGTTGCACCGAGCTCCATTAGTGCCTGATTCCACATATACCCGTTGCCAGGTGGCACCATCTCACGCGCCGCCTGCTCGACCTCGCGATTGGTCATCAACGGCTCCGGAAATTCCGGGCCAGCCAGGACGCGATGGATCACCCGCCGGATGTTCGTATCGACAAACCCGACGTCGCGCTCGAAAGCGAAACAGGCTACCGCTCCAGCGGTATATGGTCCGATCCCCGGCAACGAAAGCAGATCGACCGGATCCGACGGCATCACGCCACCGAACTTCTCGACAACTGCCCGGCAGGCTCGCTGGAGATTCAGCGCCCGCCGGTTATAGCCGAGGCCTGCCCAGGCTCGAATCACTTCGCTCGCCGGTGCGTCGGCAAGCGCTTCGAGCGTCGGGAACCGTTCGAGGAACTCGTGATATTTGGGGACGACGCGCTCGGCCTGCGTCTGCTGCAGCATGATCTCGGACACGAGGATGCGATACGGGTCCCGCGTTTCACGCCACGGCAATCTCCGGTAGTTGCCGGTGTACCAGTCCAGCAAGTGCTTCTGCGATATGTCGCTTATCCGTCGGTTGGTCATTCGTCAATTGTATCGAGCGGATTGCAGTCGGATTCGGTCGGTCCTATCATCGCCTCCGACGAATGACGCGACAGGAGACGTCAATGGCACAGGAGAAACGACTTCGCGTGGGTCTGATCGGCGCAGGAACGATTGCATTCAGCGCCCATCTGCCGGCGATGCGCAAACTCCGCGACAACATCGAACTCGTAGCAGTGGCCGACATCCGTGTTGAAAACGCCGAACGCGCCGCTCGTCAGTACGGCGCTGAATCGCACTACGCCGACTACCGCGACCTGCTGGCAAACGAACAACTCGACTTTGTCGACATCTGCACGCCGGAGTTCCTCCATGCTGAACAGGTCGAAGCGGCAGCGGCAGCCGGCGTCCACATCATCTGCGAAAAGCCGATGGCGTCGTCAGTCGCGGAGGCCGATCGGATGATCGCGGCTGCGGAGCAGGCCGGTATTCACCTCATGATCGCTCACTCCCGCCGCTTCACCGGACGTTACCGGCAGATTCGGGCCGCCATCGACCGAGGTGACATCGGCGAGGTGCGCTACTTCCGCGAGAACGAACGCCGGCCACGGGCAATGTACGACGGTCTCGGTCTCGGGACTGGCTATTGGAACCCGGAAGAGGGACGGCCCTGGCTGACGATGGCGCAGTACTCGCAGGGCGCCGCGCTGACGAACGCGGTTCACGAAACCGACCTTGCCCGCTGGTTCGTCGGCCAGCAGCCTGTGTCGGTCTTCGCCGAGTCGCGGATCACCGAACCGGGGGCCGAAGTCCCCGACATGCTTAGCTACACGATCCAGTTCGCAAACGGAGCCATCGGTGCCTCGGAGATTGTCAACCAGTTGCCGCGCGGCTACCCGTACTTCCACATGACCGAAGTGATCGGCAAGACGGGCCGCATCCGCGCAACGGACCCAATCATGAGTCCATACACCGTCGCTGACGAACGGGGACTTGCCCAGCCGGTCAACTTCCCGACGTTGCTGCATGTCGACCAGGCCTACGTCGAGGAACTGATGGCGTTTACCCGCACGATCCGTGATGGCGAACCGCTTCCGATCACGCCACAGGAGGCCCGCGGAGCCGTCGAACTTTCGGTCGCGGCTGTAATCTCCAGCCAGCGTGGCGCACCGGTCAGCCTGCCACTGACGAACGAGGAGGCCGGGATTGGCTGAGTCGAACAATTGGACGATCGTCGGCAACAACCCGGTCGCTGACGCGCTGCGCGTCGCCTCACGCTACGTTGACGCGCCGGTCCCGATCCGACTCGCAACGGAACCCGACGATTTGACGCCCGAGACGTTCGCGATCGGTCCGACGATCCTGAGATCATCAGTCGAACGGGTCGTCCCGTACTACATGGCCTACGAAGCGTTGGGAGAGGTCAAGCGCGCACTGGATGCAGGCGAGGCCGGCAAAGTCTACGGTTGCTTCACCAGTTTCCGGATCAATCGTGGCGCAGACGCGACATCGGTCGCCTACAACGCCCTGCTTCCGGCGCTTGCAGTCGCCTTCGACCTGCTTCCGGGCCCGATCACCCGAGTTCATGCGACCCGCGCGTCGTTGCTGGCAGAGAACGACGCCCAGTTCGTCACACTCCGGCTGGCAGACGATACGATTCTGACCGTTGAAGCGATGGCCGTGCTCGATCCGGCCGATGGAATCAACCGGGATATCCTCGTCGAAGTCACAGCGTCGGATCGCGTCCTCCGCGCCGAACCGAAACGTCAATCGGTCGTCGTCGAATCGTTGGGTCGTGCAGCCAGAGTCCATCCGTGGTGGGAAGACCTCAACGAGCGCTTCCTGCGACTGCTGGTTGAGCGATCGTCCGACCCACCGACCGACGCAGGCTCACGACTTCGCTCCGCCTGGGCAGCGATCGAAACCTCAGTCGAAACAGGAGAAGCCGTCACCCCCGTGTCGACCTGAATGATCCGACACTGTTACGGCGAAGAACCTGGAGGACTCCCGAACCCGCTCCCCCTGTCATCCCGACGAACGGAGGGATCTCGTGACTCGTTCGCGCCGTGATCGGTCAACGAGGACGAGATCCCTCCGTTCGTCGGGATGACAGGGGGGAATCGGCGGACGTGATCTCGCACCATCACAGCGGCTCAGGGCGATTCGGATGACCCTCCCAGGAAGCCACGGACCGGGTCTTCGGCGGCTTGTTGCCAACCAGGCGTCGAGCTATCGAACCAGTGGATGTCGTCAAAGCGCCGGAACCACGTCTGCTGGTGTCGGACGTAGCGGTGGATGATGGTGCAGGTCCGGGCGATTGCGTCATCCTCCGTAGTCAGCCCCGTCACTACTTCGAGTGCCTCGCGGTACCCATGCGCGCTCATCGAGGGGTGGGCGGCAGTGATTCCCTTCTCGTGCAAGGCGCGGACCTCGTCGAGCCAGCCCTCGGCATACATCTTCCGCACCCGCGAATCGATTCGCGGATACAGCACCTCACGCGGCTGCGTCAAACCGACGATGTGGAATCGGTACGGGGGCGGCTGCTTCCCGGAAAGTTCCGTCATCGTCTGCCCGGACAACTCGTAAATCTCCAGCGCGCGGATCATTCGTCGCTTGTTCGACGGCCCGATGCGATCGGCCGACGCGGGATCAACCGCTTGCAATCGGTCAAACAGCGCTTCGGTTGGTTCGGCATCTAACCGCTCGCGCAGGGCGTCGTCCGGTGGAACCTCAGGTACGGTCCAGCCTTCCAGCATCGCCCTCAGGTACTGCGGAGTTCCACCGGCGACGACCGGCAGTCGCTCCCGTTTTCCAACGCTCTCAATCGCAGCGTAGACATCGTTGAGGAACTGCCCCAGCGAGTAACCATCGCTCGGGTCGAGGATGTCGATCAGATGGTGGGGAACCCCTGCCTGCTCTTCAATGGATGGTTTGGCCGTCCCAATGTCCATCCCACGGTAGAAGTAGCGAGAATCGGCGCTGACGACTTCGCCATCGAACGCCTTCGCGAGACGGATCGCGAGTTCGGTCTTGCCAGTCGCTGTCGGGCCGAGAACGACGACGACCTGTAGCCCATTAGTCAGGATGCGTTCGCCAGCCATGCCCCGTCCCGTCGCTGCTTGCTACACTTGGCCATCCGTACGGACGCCTCGCCTTCCAAGGCTGGTGTCGTCCCAACACCTGAGGTTCACTACTTGCCAAGGCCATCACGCCAACTCATCGTGATCTTGTCGATCGTTGCCCTTGCCGTCGCAATCGTCGGTGTGACGGTCGGTATCATCGTCCTCTCGCTCGACCGCGCCAAAGATGACGTTGGGCATTCCACCTATTTCGTGATCGAATCCGACGAATCCGTCGACTCGATTGCCGACCGCCTGCAGGACGAAGGACTGATCCGCTCACCCGGTTACTTCCGCTTCCGCATTCGTCTCCAGAGTAAAGGCGACGACATCGTCGCCGGGCGCTATCGTCTCGACTCTGCGATGTCGACCAGCCAGATCATCAATGTCATCACCTCCGAAGACGCTGCCATCGCACAAGAGGCGCAGATTCAGTTCATCGAAGGCTGGCGAACCGAGCAGTTTGCCGAAGCAGCCGTCGAGGCAGGTCTATCCTTCACCGTCGATGACTTCATGCAGGCAACACAGAATCCCTCGTGGAACGACGAGTTCTCATTCCTTCACTCGCGGCCATCCGGCGTCGCACTCGAAGGGTACCTGTTTCCAGATACCTACAACTTTCGGATGGACGCGACACCAGATGATGTCATTGAGCGGCTGCTCCAGACATTTCAGGAGCGCGTCACTCCCGCGATGATTGCCCAGGCTGATTCACAAGGGATGACACTGCATCAGATCATCACGATCGCGTCCGTCATCGAACGCGAAGCGGCAGTCGCAACCGAGCGAGGCACGATCGCCTCGGTCTATCACAACCGGCTCGTCCGAGGGATGCCCCTCCAGGCCGACCCGACGATCCAGTACCAACTCGGTACTCCCGAGGAGTGGTGGCCGGAACTCACGCCGGCCGATGTCCAGCAGAACGGCGTCTACAACACGTACCTCAACCCGAGCCTCCCGCCGGGCCCGATCTGCAACCCGAGTCTCGCCTCGATCGAAGCGGCCTTCCACCCAGAGCAGACGCCATATCTGTTCTTCGTCGCGACCGGCGATGGGACCCACGCGTTCGCTGAAACGCTCGAGGAACACGAGCGCAACATCGAGCAATACCAGCAAGGACAGTGATCGATGAACGACGAACCGCGAAGAATCGGACTGATCGGTGACCCGGTCGAGCACTCGCTCTCACCGGCCTTTCAACAACCCGCCTTCGACGCACTTGGCCTGAATATCCGCTTCGAACTCTGGCATACCGCCCGTGAGGACGTCCCCGCCAGGATGGACGACATCCGGTCCGGCCGCGTCCTCGGAGCGAACGTCACTGTGCCCCACAAGGAAATCGCTCACTCGCTGATGGATGAGGTGAGTGATGTCGCTCGCCGTGCAGGGGCCGTCAACACGGTCGTCCTGCGCGATGGACGTCTCTTCGGCGACAATACCGACGTCCACGGATTTGGAGTTCCGCTCCACGAACGAGGGTTTGCGTTCGGCTCATCGGCGGCTGTCATCCTCGGGGCCGGAGGAGCCGCCCGCGCAGTTGCGGTTGCGCTGCTCGATGCCGGTATCCAGCGCGTCACGATCGTCAACCGGACAGTGAGCCGTGCCGAAGCAATTGCCCAGTCGCTCGCTAATGAGCGGATCACCGCCGTTGGCACCGACGCCCTCGCCAGTGCAGCGGATGGCGCGATGCTTCTGGTCAATGCGACATCGCTCGGCTGGTCGGGCAGCGACTCGCCACTCTCAGCAGATACCTTCTCGTTGCTGGGAGCCGGCGCGATCGCCTACGACCTCACCTATCGCGAGACGCCGTTTCTGCAGGCAGCGACCGCCGCCGGAGTCGAAACGATCGATGGGCTACCGATGCTGGTCCATCAGGGAGCAAAAGCGTTTGAGATCTGGACCGGCCAGACCGCGCCGATAGATGTGATGTGGCAGAGCGCCCTCGCGGCGCGCAAGATGAAGTGAGCGGCGTTGCGTGGAGATCGTGACGGTTGTCCTGACTGCCCTCGTCGCCGGTGGGATCGCCGGGAGCCTGATCAACGTCGTCGCGACACGACTGCCCGCCGAGAGCGAACCCGCGATAGTCGGCGCGCCGTTCCGACCGGGAACCGAAACGCCGGACGGATTCGCGCTCGTCCCGTTCGCCGGTGCATGGCAACGCGTTGCCGGTAGTCTCGACTGGCCGAAACTTTCAACCGATCTCGCTGCAGCTGCCATCGTCGTGATCGCGCTGGTTCGTCATGACTTCGGGTTCGACGCGCTGCGAGCTGCCGTCTTTTCGCTCGCGCTCCTGCTCGTGCTGCGGATCGACTGGCAGAACCACCTGATCTTCTCGATTACGATCCTTCCCGCCCTCGTCGTCGCACTGGCGTTTCAAGCGTACGCGTCGACCAGCGAACTGATCTGGTCGCTGGGTGCGATGCTCGGCGCCGGCCTGCTGTTCCTGTTTCTGTTTGTCCTGGCACTGGTGATGTATGGCAAACGCGCGCTCGGGCTAGGGGATATCTGGCTAGCGGCACTGATCGGCGCGATGACGGGCGAAAACGTCTTCGTATCCATCATCCTCGGCATGTTCCTGGCCGGCTTCGGTGGACTCTTCCTGATCCTGATTCGCGTCCGATCCCGCACCGACTACATCCCGTACGGCGCATACCTGTGCCTCGGCGCGATCATCACCGTACTGCTGCTGGCGTAATGCGTCAGCACTGTCGTCCTGAGCCGCAGCGAAGGACCTCTCCGGCGTAGGGAACAGGGCCTAGGGAAGCGGGAACAGGAGCGAGAACCTCCGTGGGCCAACTCCTGTTCCCTGTCACCTGTTCCCTGTTCCCTCGGCAGAAGAGGTCCTTCGCTGCGGCTCAGGACGACAGTGGGGGCCCTAGTTCTTCTCCCGCCCGTGGCCGTCTTTCTGGCTGTACCAGAGGCGGAGTGAACTACCCTCGGCGTCCACCGTTTCCAGCCAGACCTTTCGGCCCCAGAGGCGGCCGACCCCTTCCAATGTCTTCTCGGCGTAGGCGAGGTCGAGCGCGCGGCCGTTGAAATCGTGGCGCAGGTACAGTTCGCGGTTGCCGTTGTAATCGGCATCTTCGGCGTGGATTACCGGGATGCCATAGTCGGAGAGTTGATCGACCAGCCGATCGCGGACGGCTTCCCAATCCTTCTCGGTGATCACCAGTTCATCGTTCTGGCGCTGCGCGTAGAAGAGGTCCAGTTCCTCGCAGAGTTCCTCAGTCAGGTAGTTGCGGATCAGCGAGACGTCGCACTCCGTCTCGCGAACGAGGAACAGTTGCTCTCGGCCCGTCCCGTCGAGCTCGTTCCAGCGACGCTCGATGTCATTCAGCAATGTAAAACCGAGGTAGTACGGATTCAGCCGCCCGGGCGTCGGCTGCAGCACGCTCGAATGCAACGTCGCGAACTCGACGTGATCGTCGGTGCTCAAGTTCATCTCGCGCATAATCTGGACGTGCCAGTAACTGGCCCAACCTTCGTTAATGATCTTCGTCTGCATCTGCGGGAAGAAGTACAGCATCTCTCCGCGCACGATGCTGATGACGTCGCGTTCCCAGTCCTCCAGCGTCGGTGATTCCGCCGCCAGGAAGAGCAGCAGGTCGCGACATGGCGTCGGGCAGACTCCGCCGCGAATCGGTGCCGGTCGGGTCGCTGGCTCCGATTCGGCCGGCTGATCGCCAATCCAGAGGTCGTCGTATGGCCCAACCCGAGAGTTATCCTTCGTCGTCGGTTCTGGAGTGTCCAGCGTTGCAGCCGGGTCGACGTGCTCATCGATTGAGATGGCTGCGTCAAGGATTTCCTCGACACGTTTCATGCCATGTTCGAACTCATAGCGCTTGAGCCGCTCGGCGTTCAGTTTCATCGTTTCGAGCATCTTGCGGCTCGTGCGGGCGTAGTAGGCGTTGTTGGCGAAGAAGTCCGAGTGTCCAAGGACATGCGCGACCACGAACTTGTTGTGGATCAGCGAGTTGTTCTCCAGCAGAAACGCCCAGCACGGATCGGTGTTAATGACCAGTTCGTAGATCTTTGAGAGACCGTAGTCATACATCGTCTTCTGCATCTGGTAGATCTTGCCGTGGGTCCAGTGCGAGAACCGCCCCGGCATCCCGTAGGCGCCGAACTCGTACATGATCTCCGGAGGGACGACCTCGAAGTGGGTTGGGAACGGACGTAATCCCATTCCCTGGGCGATGTCCCAAATCTCTTCAATCGAATCGGAGAGCAGATCAAGGTCTGGATCGCGTAGCAGTTGCATGGTCGGCCTCCCTATCCAGCCAGCGCGGCGGGCGCGAGCTTGCCGGCGTTCGGCCCGAAGAAGTAGCGCAGGGCTGGGTAGACATCGCCCTTGTCGGCGATCGTGACCGGAATAAACTTCGGCGTATCCAGCCGCTCCAGTGTCTGCATCAACGTGCTCTGGTGGCTGAAGCGTCCCTGTCGGATCTCGCCGTAGCCGAACACGTTCGACTGGTCCAGCAGTTCTCGCGCCAGTTTCAGGCACTGTTCGTTGTCGCTCGGCCAGTTGTCCCCGTCTGAGAAGTGGAATGGGTAAATGTTCCAGTCGGCAGGGCGGTAGCGCGTCTCCAGCAGTTCCAGCGCGAGTTGATACGCCGACGAGGCCTTCGTCCCACCGCTTTCGCCACGGGTGAAGAACTCCTCTTCGGAGACTTCCTTCGCCTCGGTATGGTGGGCGACAAATGCGATCTGGACGTTGTCGTAGCGGGTCCGGAGGAAGCGCACCATCCAGTAGTAGAACGCGCGAGAGACGTACTTCTCGAAGGCGCCCATCGAGCCGGAGACGTCCATCATCGCGATCACGACCGCATTCGACTCCCGCTCGATCGAGCGATCCCACGTCTTAAATCGCAGGTCATCGTTGCGGATGTTCCCGAAGTAGGCACGGCCATCCAGCGCGTTCCGCTTGAGGTTCTCTTTGATCGTCCGCCGCTTGTCGAGGTTCGAGATTGGACCACTCTTGCGGATGTCGGTGAACCGGACTGTCGTCGATTCCAGTTCGCGGGTGCGCTTCTCTTCGAGGTTAGGGAGTTCCAGGTCCTCGAAGATCATGCCGGACAATTCGTCGATCGTGATTTCGGCCTCGTAGAAGTCAACGCCTGGCTGGTCGCCAGCCTCTGGTCCGTTGCCTGGTCCCTGCCCCTGCTTCTTGCCGTAGCGTTCGAGGACATCGCCGACCTTGGTGTCGCCGTCGCCCTGTCCAACGCCACGCTGGTCGTTCGGATCGTAGCGGAACTTGTACTGCTCCAGCGTCCGGATCGGTACCCGGACAACCTTCTTGCCGTCGGACGTGATGATCGACTGCTCGGAGACGATATCGGCGAGGTTGCCCTTGATCGCCTCCTTGACCTTCTGCTTGTGACGTGCCTGATCGACAACACCCTTGCGGTGGAGTGACCAGTCATCGCGTGAGAGCGAAACGGAGAATCGTGTCATGGGAATCACCTGCCTGCGTCTGGTGGGTTCAGGGCCGGGGAGGACGGATGGCCACCGCACACTCCCCGGCTGGTTGAGGCTGACGGCTATCGGTTCAGGAGTGCGCCAACGTACTTCAGCAATTCGTTGGCGCAGGTCGGGCAGTAGCCATGCTCGGTCACGAGCCGGTCTGCCACTTCGTTCATCCGGCGCAGTTGCTCCGGGTCCGGCGTCTTGGCTGACGTCGTGATCTTGACGACGTCGCGCAGATCAGCAAACAGTTTCTTCTCGATCGCCTCGCGCAACCGCTCGTGCGATGAGTAGTCGAACGTCTGGCCACGCCGCGCCAGCGACGAGATGCGGATCAGGATCTCTTCGCGGAACTGGCGCTTGCCATTCTCGTTGACACCAATCTGCTCCTCGATCGAGCGCATCAGCCGCTCGTCCGGCTCGTTCTCCTCTTCGGTCAGCGGATCGCGGACCTTGCTCTTGTTGCAGAACGCCTCGACGTTGTCCAGGTAGTTGTCCAGCAACGTCTTGGCGGACTCTTCGTAGGCGTAGACGAAGGCTCGCTGCACCTCACGCTTGGCGTACTCGTCGTACTCACGGCGTGCCTCACCAATCAGGTTCAGCAGGTGCTCGTGCTCGTCGGCCGAGATCGATGTGTGCTGCTCGAGCCCATCGCGGATTGAACGCAGGGCATCGAGTGCGTTGATGCAGGTCACGCCATCGCGAACCAGCGCCGTCGAGATACGGTTGATAACGTAGCGCGGCGAGATGCCGTCCATACCTTCGCGCTCGGTCTCGTCCTGCAGTTCCCGAACGTCCTTCGGCGTGAACCCATCGACCGACTCGCCATCGTAGAGCTTGAGTTTCTTCATCAGGCTCATGCCGGCCTTCTTGGATTCCTCAAGCCGCGACAGGATCGCGAAGGTTGCCGCCGTCTCCAACGTTCCCGGCGCGATGTGGACATCGCGAACAGCCGACTGCCGGAGCAGTTTGCGGTAGATGCGCACCTCGTCCTGCGTTCGCAGGTTGTACGGCACCTTGACCAGAATGATCCGGTCCTGCAGCGCCTCGCTCTTGCGGTTGCCGACGAACGACGCGTATTCGTGCTCGTTGGTGTGCGAGACGACCACCTCATCGGCGTAGATCATCGAAAAGCGGCCCGTCTTGATATTCTGCTCCTGCGACAACGTCAACAGGACGTACAGGAACCGCTCGTCGGTCTTCAGCATTTCGATGAACTCCATAACGCCGCGGTTGGCGATGTTGAGTTCACCATCGAAGCGGTAGCCGCGCGGGTCGCTCTCGGAGCCGACCTCACCAATCGTCGCCAGGTCGATGCTCCCGACCAGTTCGGAGATATCCTGCGACTTCGGATCGGATGGCGAGAAGGTGCCGATACCGCAGCGGTGCTTCTCGGAGAAGACGATCCGCTCAATCGGCATATCCTCCATCCGGTTGTCGAACTCGTGCTCCAGGCGCCAGCGGCAGACCGGGCAGAGATCGCCCTCTATGTAGATGCCGGTCTCCTTCATCACATCGGCGCGCAACGCCTCCGGGATCAGGTGCAGCGGTTCCTCGTGCATCGGACAGCCGGAGATCGCGTAAACCGCGCCTTCATCGGTCCGTGTGTAACTCTCCAGTCCGCGTTTGATCATCGAGACGATCGTCGATTTACCGCCGCCGACCGGCCCCATCAGCAGCAGGATTCGCTTGCGGACCTCTAGCCGCTGGGCAGCTGACTGGAAGTACTCGACGACCTGAGCAAGTGGCTTTTCGATGCCATAGATTTCGTCCTCGAAGAACGCATAGTGTGGCATCCCACGCTCGTCGGTCTCGACTCCCGGCGAGACGATCATGCTGTGGATTCGCGCGTGTGAGAGTTGAGCGATTGCCGGGTTCTCACGCACGAGTTCGAAATAGTCCGCGAACGTCCCGCGCCATTGCAGGCGCGACTCCTCCGCGCGATACGACTCCAACCGTTCAAGCAACTGCATCGTGACCTCCTGCGGATCGAACCTCCACTTGAAAACGTGGGAAAGGCGTAGCCGCCCCGCACGCTGAGCGTGCGCGACAAACCTTATTCCGGTACGAGCACCGGACCGGTTCAATCAGCAGACCGGATCGGGGTTTCGTTCTGGGGCGTGACCCTGACGAATCAATCTCGACAGCGACACCGGTCAGTGTGACCGCGCGTCATCGTGCGGGATAGGTGTCGAGCGAAGTCGTACCGGGTGAGGTCTCGCGCGTTCCCACATCCATGTGGCCTGTACCGAGCGAGAAGCGGATAAGACTAACGCGGCGAGGTCGCGTTCACTCTTCACTGAGCGGAGAACCGGCTTCGTTGCCGGTACGGGGAAACCGGCGGTGTACGTACGCTTCGTGCGTATACTACAGCGGCGGGATTATGTTTGCAAGTCCTTCGTTCGTTCCTGTTCGGACACTTGCAAACCGTGTGCCACGCATTTCGTGCATTGTCGTTCGTGGGCACCGTCGGAACATCTGCTCCGGCTGCGACACCGGTCCGGATTGGTCGACAGTGACTTCACGACAAACGTATCGCCATCCGAACACCCAATGAAAGGCGTTCGTACTCTATGAACGTCGAACCGGTCGAAACGGTTGCATCGCTCAAGTGATATTGCGGGAAGTCTCTTGACTAGTCAGCAAACAACGCAACAGATTCGCCGTCGTCGAGTTGACAGCCGACTCGGTGTCTCGCCGATGTCCTGAGATCAATCCCAGCGACGGACAAACGGTATCGCAGCCACGCTACCGACTGCCGTACAAACCAGATTGACGACATCGTTATCGACGCCGCGCACTCCACCAGCGACAACCGTCGTCGCGCCGCACGTGTGGACCTGTGCCTCTGTCGCGAGGTCGCACTCTGGGCAGCGTCGCCGCTCCTGAACTCGCTCGCCGAGGATACTGTCGGTTAACGAACCAGCGACGCCAGCGACGGTGACACCGATGCCGGAGCGCACTCCCCGTCGCCAGCCGTTGTCGATTGCCACCAGCGCCCCAGTGACAACACCGATCGCGAGTGCTCCGGCTAGGGAGGCCAGCGAGCCACGTTGGGTTACTCCGCCCGACGTTCCCGGTGCGACAGCGTGGCCTGACAGCATCAATCGCGGAGCGCGGCTTGATCCGGCGCCGAGTTCAGTTGCCCAGGTGTCCGAGGTCGCCGCTGCCAGCGACCCTCCGACCAACGTGAGTGTCGTCGCAGGCGATGCGGTGGCAGTCACCAGCGCAGCGAGTGTCGCGACACCACCATTCGCCAGCACCTGTCGCTCGTCACGACGACTACCCTTTGCGGCGACGACATCCCCATGTCCACGTCGCGACAACGCGCTCGACGAAACGAAGAACGTCGCCAGCACCGTCATCCCACGCCACGAACTTCCGGCCGACAAGCCCGTGCCAACGACGGTCGCCGCGACGGCTCCTCGCCCGCTTAACGCGTCCGCACGCCAACCTGCCAGACCGACGGCGGCAGACACGAGTCCGCCAACGGCCAACCGCCGGATCACGACTGCGGCTTCGGTCGCGGACGCTGCAGAACGATCAACTCGTCCTCGCGAATCTCGAACGTCCATCCGTCAATCATCGCGATGGCCGGAGAACTAATCTCCGAGAAATGGATCGTCACCGTCTGCCCTTCGACGACCTCGTCCGCCGTCGGATTCGGCGCGAACGGATGGCGCGGACTCCCGACGATCATTCGCTTCCCGCCCTGGCGCTCGCAGGCGATCTCGACCAGTCGTGCGGCTTCTACCTCGTCCAGCATGCGTCCCTCTCACCTGACAGCGTCAACTCCTGACAGAACGATGCCATACCGCCGACTGCTCCGCATCACGTCTTATGTCACGTAACCACGTGTCGGGGATGCTATACTTCGCCCGGCCCCGTAGCTCAATGGCAGAGCAGCGGACTTTTAATCCGTGGGTTCAGGGTTCGAGTCCCTGCGGGGTCACGATTGCCTCCGGCATCCAGCCGAACACGTTCCCCTCTCCGAAACGATGCGTCTCCCCTGGATCGTTTCCCGCGACCTTGTTGCGTCCTTCGTCAATGATCAGTCGCATCCGAACTCCCCGCTCATCCATCCAACATACGCACGTCATTGGTGACACGAATCGCAATATGTGCGACGATGTTCATGGTTACCACAAAGCGAATCTGGCGTAGTAGTCGCGGCCCCGCCGGCCAGGCGGTGTCGCACCATTGGACAGGAGTCGCGGATGAGGTCAGCGTGGTCATCGATTCGTTCACATCGTCGCACTCGCATGGTTGGTGTGGCGCTTGCTCTCGTTCTCGCATTTTCAGCGGGTTCGGCATATATGGTCGCTGGCCAGACTCCTTCCACAACCTACTACGGGTGCGTCATGCCGTACACCGGGATGCTCTATAAGGTCCAACCGAACAAGGCACCCAACTGCGGCAAAAAGACGCAAGTCATTAGCTGGAACTCGCAGGGAGCACAGGGCCTGCCTGGATCGCAAGGGCTGCCGGGTGAACCGGGGACCGACGGCGCGCCCGGCCTGGTCTGGCGAGGTGAATGGCAGGCGGATGTCGAGTACGTCGTTAGCGATGCGGTCGCTTACATGGGTAGTTCGTATATCGCCATCGAACCGTCACAGAACGAACGTCCTGGCACCGGGAACTCGTGGGACGTTCTCGCGGCAGCGGGTTCTGTCGGGCCAGCGGGGCCGACAGGCCCACCAACGTCTTCTGGGGGAACCACAATCGTCCGAAGGGACGCGCAGGAGTTTTCGGTTACGATCGAAGCAGACGAGTCACATTCGTTCGTCGCCCTGTGCGAAGCGGGCGAGACAATCATCGGAGGCGGCGCATACCCCATAAATGTGTCCGGCGCACCGTGGATCCTGACTGGCAGCGGTTCCCCGACGCAAGTTCAATGGTGGATGACATACTGGAACCAGAGCGAAGCACCATCAACCGCCGCACTCGTCATGATTACGGCAATCTGTGCCAGCACACCGTAAGGGCAGGCACTACTCCAGCGTAATCGTCCAATTGCCGGCCGCCCGGATGTTGAGCAGGAGAAACTCGAACGCCTTATCGCGGACGACGAAGTCGATGGCAGCGGTGCCGGTTCCGGCGCCGCTGAATCGATCGATGTAGCGACGGCCTTCGTGGGTAATCGGCTGGACTGAGAACGGTCCTTCGCCATCATGCGCCAGCGTCAGCGTGTGCTGTCCTGTCTGAACCAGCACGAAGTAGACGGCCTGGTCGCCGGTGCCACTATATGAGAACGGTGCCTCCGCCACAGGCGCCGTCTCAGGCGTCGGCCACATTACATCGACCTGCCAGTCACCGTCCGCGACGACCGTGAACCGGTAATCTTCTGCGTCATGCAGCATGACACCGAACGACCCTTTCCAGATGCCGGTTCCCTCACCGATGAGCCGGTCGACATCCAGATCCTCGGTCTGCAGGCGCACGCGGAATCGCCCGGTGCCGTTGTGGTTCATCGTCACAACGGCGAGTCCCACCGGAAACGCGATGTCCGCGGTTGTCGTCGATCCGGATCCAGTGAGTGTCATCGGCGGTGGGGGCGGCACCGGTGTCGGGAACTCCGGAACTGTCGGGGTTGGGTCCATCGGCGTGGGAGACGCGCTCGGTTGCGTCGGCTGAACCGCTTCCATCGTTGACGATGGACTACCCGAGGGTTCCTGCTCGGTCGGGGTTGGGCCCGTTGTTCGCGTCTCTTTGGCGGGCCGAGGTTTCGTTGGAGCAACGCTCGTCGTCGCATCGCTGGTCGCTGGGACCTCGCTCGGGGAATCGCCTCCGCTGCCACCGCAGCTTGAGGTCAGCACCATGACGACGATCAACGCCAGGGCGATAGTCCGCTGCATCAGCCGGTACGGCATCGGCACGCTCCTCTCTGACCACTGGAGTCGTCCTCACCCTACGCGATGGCTAGCCACAAACGTAGCGAGTTCGGTCACGCGACGGTTGAGATCTGGTTAAGGAATGGAGACGTGACGGACTGAATCGGGCGAAGCGTCAGGTGTTGCGCGCCAACCTGCGCAGGAAACCGGGGGACGACTGAGTCGCCGCGCGGAGTCGATATGCCTCATCGAGCAGCAACGTGATGTCGTCCGTCGTCAGCAACCACTCGAACGGTACAAGTCCCGCATGGGCTGGAACATCGTAACCAGACATCCCCCAGACCAGGACGGCCTGCGACAGTTCGACGAACGCAACCGATTCGGCCAGATGATCGTCGAGTTTGCGACCGATCGCCCGCAACAGGTCCTCATATCCGGTTGGGAGCAGCCCTCCCGGACGTTGACGTCGCTCTCCGTCGCCACGGCTGGTCAAGGCGACGAGTTGCGGGAAGTCGCGATCGAGGAACTCCAGACCTTCGGCAGCACGCCGGTCAGATCGTGTCGCACGGACGAGGAAACCGCCGCCGACCTCCAGCAGGCTCACCGAGTGGTAGCCTCCGACATCCATCTCGCGACCAATGACCCGCATCCGGTTCTGGTACGTCGGTTGCAGGAGTTTGTCTGAAACCTGGGGGCCGACGACGATAGGTTGTGGCAAAGGCCCATCATCGCCTCGCAGCAGATGGCGGACCTGCTGGGCGACGACCGTCGCAAATCCAGGTTCTTTGGGGACATAGTCGCTCACGCCGGCCCGGAAGGCCGCAATCGCGATCGCTTCGGTACCGACCCCGGAGAGCATGATCACCGGCAGACCAGGTTCCCGCTGGTGGATACGGGCCAGCGATCGAAGTCCGTCGATATGCGGCAAATCGTAGTCGAGGATGCAGAGCGCGCACGAATGTTTCTCAAGCCAGTGCAGCGCAGGGTCGAGTTCCGAGAACTGCGTCGGACTCGGCAGACCATAGGTGGCAAACGCCTGTACCAGTCGCTGCTGGAGCAACTGGTCGTGTGCGATGAGCAGAATACCTTTGCCGCTCACGACGGCATCACACTCCAAGCAAGCCGGTAATCGATCAACGCTCGGCGATACATCTTGCTGTCCGAGATGTTGCCACGACCCGTGCTATTTCCGCATCACCTAAAGGTCCGGCAACTGTTCGCGTAACCGAAACGAACGATGCGTACGGCAAGCCGTCAGACACGACCTGACGCATGTCCTGGACGACGTCCATCGCAGGGAACGTACCAGGCACATGTTTGCGCCAGTTCAGTCCCGCAAGTCAAACCGATCGTCGCCAGAATACACCTGACGGCCCTCGACGATTGTTCCGAGGACCTCTAAGGAGAGCAATTCCATCGGATCGATTGCCATCGGATCGCGGTCGAGGATGGCGAGGTCGGCGTACTTCCCTGGTTCGATGCTGCCCTTCTTCGTCTCGGCGAACTCGGCGTAGGCAGCGTCGAGTGTATAGCCCTGGAGCGTCTGCTCGATCGTCAATGCCTCATCTGGCTGACGCCCTGATGGTGGATTGCCGTCGAGATCTTTACGGGTGACTGCCTCATACAGCCCAACCCTCGGGTCGAGCGTCTCCACCGGCCAGTCGGTTCCGATGCAGATCCGGGTGCCGAGTTTCAGGAATGACTGCCATGCGTAGGACCCGGCCATCCGCTCCGGCCCAACGCGCGACTCGACCCAGTTGAGGTCAGTGATCGCGTGGACCGGCTGAAGTGAGGCGATCACGCCAAGTTCGGCGAAGCGGCGCATGTCATAGTCGGTGATGACCTGCTCGTGCTCGATCCGGTGCCGGTGGTCGGACCAGGGATGAGCCTTCGTCGCTCGCTCGATCGAATCCAGCGCCATGTTGCACGCAGCATCACCAATCGCGTGCAGTGCGATCTGGATATGGTGCCGGTGCGCCCGCTCGACAATCGGGTCGAGTTCCGCCTGCGAGATGCGGAAGACACCGGTATTGTCCATATCGTCGCTGTACGGGCTGAGCATCGCGGCCGTCCGTGAGCCGAGCGTACCGTCAAGGCTGATCTTCAATGCGCCGAGTTTGATCCAGTCGTCGCCAAACCCCGTCCGCGCACCGATGGCGATCATCGGTTCCAGGAACGGCTGCGGCACCTCCCAGCCACGCACGAGCGTGTTGATCCGTAACGTCAGTTCGCCTCGCTCGCGGAACTCCTGGAACATCACGATGTCCTCGGCCGGCGCGTTGTCGTGGATACCGGTAATGCCGAACCGGGCCGCTTCGGCCAGCCCACGACGGAACGCCGTCGTCCGTGCGGCGTCGTCCTCTTTTGGCAGGATGTCCTCGACCAGTTTCTTGGCCGTTTCCTGCAAGATTCCAGTCGGCTCGCCGTGTTCGTCGCGAACGATTCTGCCGCCGTAGGGATCCGCACGATTCGCGTCAATTCCGGCCATTCGGAGCGCGATGCTATTCGCCCAGCCAACGTGTCCGTCGGCCCGTCCGAGGTAGACGGGGTTGTCTGGCGAGACCGCGTCGAGTTCCTCCTTCGTCGGCAACTGGACGACATCGGTCCGTTTCGTGTCGTCCCAGCCACGACCGATGACCCATTCGCCCGGTTGGACCGCCGCCACCTTCTCGGCTACCCGTCGCTGCATCTCGGCCATCGTCGTCGCTCCGGCGAGTCGAACTCGTCCAAGTGTCAGGCTACCCATCACGAAATGGGTGTGCGCGTCGATGAAGCCGGGCATGAGCGTCGCGCCGTCGAGGTCGACAACGCGAGTCGCTACGCTGCGTAGTCCGGCTAGATCGTCATTACTTCCGACCGCAGCGATCTTGCCGTCTCGAATGGCGATGGACTCGGCCCGTGGATTGGCCGGATCGATCGTCAACACCCGCCCGTTGACAAACAGCAGATCCACCACGTTCTCGCCTCCTCTGTACCGACGTCGACCGACGAACACAGGATACCCGAGTTCGCGGTCACTTCCCCGATCCAGCCGGCCCGCGCTACAATGCGCCCCGCCGGTAGCCGTCGTCGAGATTCGACTTACAACGTGGGTGTTGCCGGTGTTCGCAAACGGGGTGGCGAGGAGTACACGCGGATGACGCGAGTGGTAGATGGTCTCGATCGAGCGATCATCCAACGGTTACAACACGATGGACGGATGTCGAGTGCTGAGATCGCCCGCCAGCTCGGCGTCGCTGAGCGGACGGTTCGGGCGCGAATTGAAAGACTGGTCAGTGATAACGTGATCCGGCTGGTGGCGTCGGTCGTGCCGTCGACGGTCGGATTCGCAGTGACAGCAGACGTCTTTCTGGAGATAGAAGCAGGCCGCGTCCACGAGATCGCCGAGAAGATCGCGGCCAGGCCGGAGGTCGGTTACGTCGGACTGACAACTGGAGACCGCGACATCTCGATTCAGATCCACGCCCGTTCGGTCGAGCTGCTCTACGACTTCGTCACTAACGAATTGGGCAACATGTCCGGCGTCGTTCGCACCAATACGTTCATCATCCCGAAGATCATCAAGAACCATTTCGATTTCGTCGGACCAGACATGCTCATCGATAGTGATGATCTGGACGACGCCAGTAACCGAACCGAGGACGACCCAATCGCCGAGTCGGCTAGTTAGGGAGGGCTGGATGGTCACGCAGACGTCTCGAAACCGGGAACTGGTCGAACGCGCACACGCGGCGATCGGCGGCAGCCTCGGTGCACTCTTTGTCCCGGACGACCTCTCGGTCGTGGTCGATCACGCCAGCGGCGCGCATCTCTACGACGTCGATGGCCGGCGTTACATCGACTACCTGCTCGGCTCAGGTCCGATGCTACTCGGTCACGCCCACCCGGAAATCGTCGCCGCCGTGCAGGAGCGGGTGGCGATGGGGCTCTCCTATTTCACAATGAGCGACATCATCATCGAGTTCGCCGAGCGGCTGATCGAAATCGTGCCCTGCGCCGAACAGATCCGCTTCGTCAGCACCGGCACCGAGGCAACCTACCACGCGCTCCGCATCGCCCGTGCATACACCGACCGGCCAAAGGTGCTTAAGTTCGAGGGCGGCTACCACGGCGTCCACGACTACGCGCTGATGAGCGCCCACGCGCAGAAGCAGACCGACTACCCGACGCCGATCCCTGACTCGAAGGGCATCCCCCGATCGGTCGAATCCAACGTCGTCGTTTCCTGCTGGAACGACGTCGAACTGACCGAGGAGATCGTCCGCGCCCACAAGCACGAACTTGCCGCAATCATCTGCGAGCCGCTCCAGCGTGCGCTGGTCGCTGCGCCGGGCTTCCTCAAGGAGTTGCGCAGGATCGCCGACGAGAACGATGTCCTGCTGATCTTCGACGAGGTCGTGACGGGTTTCCGGCTCGCGCTCGGTGGGGCGCAGGAGAAGTACGGGGTGATCCCGGACATCGCCGCGCTCGGCAAGGCGATGTCCGCCGGCTACCCGATGGCAGCCGTCGCTGGCCGCAAGGACATCCTCAACGTCACGATCCCCGGCAAATACGCCGACGGGGTTGTGCGGATGGGCGGCACAATGAGCGGCAACCCGGTCGGCGCCGCCGCTGGACTGACGTCGATGGACATCCTGAGCCGCGAGGGCGTCTACGAACGCCTCTACGACACCGCAGACCGGCTCAAGAATGCACTCCGCGCTCAGGCTGCCGAGCGCGACCTGTCGATCCAGGTTCTCGGCGAAGGACCGGTCTTCCAGATGCTCTTTACGACCCAGCCGATCAGCAACTACCCAGACTTCCTGGCCGCCGACCGCGAGAAGTCGCGGCAATTTGGCCTCGAATGTATCCGCCGTGGCGTCACAACGACGCCCGGCGAAAAGTTCTACGTCTCGCTCGCCCACAGCGACGAAGATGTCGAAGAAACGATTGCCGTGTTCGCGGACGCGTTTGATGCGCTGCTGGAGCGGGACGCGGGACGTGGGACGCGGGACGCGATCTAGTCCCGATTCGCGTCCCGAGGTTGATGTGAAAGGAATCCCCATGACTCTGTCGAACCGACTCGAAATCCCGGCTGATCTCGACGCCTGGTTGCGTGAGACACGCCGGATGATCCACATGCGGCCAGAATTGCTTTGCGAGGAGAATGAGACGTCCGAGCTGGTCCAGAAGCACCTGACCGAACTGGGTGTCTCGTTCCGAAAAGGTGTCGGCGGCGATGGTCGGCCCTTGTACATGTCGCCTGAAACGATCGAACGGGCAGGTATCAAGACCTTTCCAACGACCGGCGGCACCGGGGTACTTGGTGAGATCAAGGGCACGCGTGGCAAAGGCGAAGGCAAGGTCGTCCTGTTGCGCGCTGACATGGACGCGCTGCCAATCGACGAGGCCAACGACGTTCCCTACAAGTCGCAAACTCCCGGCAAGATGCACGCCTGCGGCCATGACTGCCACACGACGATCCTGCTCGGCGTCGCGGAAGTTCTCTCCGGGATGACCGACCTGTTCGACGGGACCGTCAAACTGATGTTCCAGCCGGGCGAGGAAGGTGCAGGCGGTGCCGTCGCGATGATCAATGACGGCATCCTCGAGAACCCGAAGGTCGATGCCGCCTTCGCGCTGCACGTAAGCAGCGAAATGACGCCAGGGAATGTCTCGCTTGGCGCTGGACCCCACGCGGCAGCCGCCGACTTCTTCGAAATCCACGTCACCGGAAAGGGCGGCCACGCGGCCTTCCCACATACGACGGTCGACACCGTCCTCGTCTCAGCCCATATCCTGATCGCGCTCCAGGCGCTGGTAGCCCGCGAGGTCGATCCGCTGGAAACGGCTGTCGTCACCGTCGGCGCGATCCACGCTGGTCAGGCCGGTAACGTCGTCCCGCACACTGCGACGATGACCGGAACCGTCCGCACCTACAACCCGGCCGTCCGCGATCACATCGAGAGCCGGATGCAGGAGATTGCCTCGTCGATTGCCGAAGGATTCCGAGCGACTGCCGAAGTCGTCTACCTGCGCGGTTACCCACCGATGGTCAACGACCCGGAGATGACTGCGTTCGCGCAGTCAGTCGCCGAAGAATTGCTTGGTGATGACCACGTCCACTACGGCAAGCCGATCATGGCCGGTGAGGACATGTCGTTCGTCCTCGAAAAGGTCCCTGGCTGCATGATCAGCCTCGGCACCGGCAACCCCGACAAGGGCTTCATCTTCCCGCCACACCACCCACGCTTCGATGCAGACGAAGACGCGCTCGCCGTCGGCGTCCGCCTGCTGGCCGGCATCGCGCTGCGCTATCTCGAAGCGGACGTGTAACCGTCGGGAACCGGGACTCGGGAATCGGGGGATGCAGACGGGACAGTTCCCGCGAACGTCCCCGATTCCCGAGTCCCGAATCCCGAACAATCGACAAACCCTGCCCGTACACGGTAAAATTACGTCGTACCGATACGCTGTAGCGCAACGTACGGGATGTCGTGGCTAAGCCGCGTCTCCGCTGCCCCACTCCGGTACGTGCCGGTCGGAGCCTCCCATGCTGCTGTATTTCGCCATTGCCCTGATCGGGGCGCTGTTTCTGCTCCTGTCCGCCGTGCTCGGCGAGGTCTTCGACTTCTTCGGGGACGGTGATGTTGACGGAGATGTCCATCCGCTGTCCGGCAAAGTCGTCGCCACGGGCATGACCGCCTTCGGCGCAACCGGAATGCTGACGCAGTATTACGACTGGGGGCCGGTGTTGAGTGCCCTCACTTCGGCTGTTGCGGCATTGTTCCTCGGTGCTGCGGCCTGGTGGTTGATCTCGGCGCTGCAAAGTCAGACTGGATCGACTGACACCATCGTCTCATCGATGCGCGGCCGAAGCGGCCAGGTCACGGTCGCGATTCCGAGCGGAGCGATCGGTGAGGTCCAGTTGTCGTCAGTCACCGGCACTCGCCACATGTCGGCCAGATGCATCGACGGCAGTGCAATTCCCGCCGGGACCACCGTGCGAGTCGTCGAAACGTCAGGTTCCATCCTGCTGGTTGAGCAGGTGGATCATCGCCAGGTCAACGTGACCGAGGCGCAGAGAGTTGAGGGATAGCGATGGACTTCTTATTCGTCACGATCGCCGTCGTGCTGGGTCTCGTCGCCATCTCAGCACTGATCGCGATCGTCAGCCGAAACATCATCAAGGTACCGCCTAGCACCGTCGCGATCTTCTCGGGACGCAAGCGCCAGATCACTGACCCCGAAACCGGCCAGAAGGTAACGGTTGGCTACCGTATCATCAAAGGTGGATCCAGCGTTCGGATTCCGATCATGGAGCGCGTCGACTACCTCTCCCTCAACGTCATCACGATCCCGCTCAAGATCGCCTCGGCCTACACCAAGGAAGGCGTCCCTGTCTCAGTTGACGCCGTTGCCAACGTCAAGATCGGTTCCGACAACATCGCCATTGGCAACGCCATCGAGCGCTTCCTCGGGATGCCGCCCGATCAGATTCGCAACGTCATCTTCCAGACGATGGAAGGTCACCTTCGATCGATCCTCGGTACGCTGACGGTCGAGGAGATCAACACCGACCGACAGGCGTTTGCCCACCGGATGACGGCCGAATCCGCCCAGGATCTCGAACGGATGGGCATCGACATCGACGTCCTCACCGTCCAGCAGATCAGCGACCCGAACGGCTACCTCGATGCGCTCGGCCAGCGGCGAACGGCTGAGGTCAAGCGCGACGCGGAGATTGGCCGCGCCGAAGCCGACCGGGACGCCCGTACTCGCTCTGCTGCCGCGCTCCAACTGGCATCGACCGCCGAAGCCCGCGCCGAGGCCGAAATCGCCAGCGCCCAGCGCGACACCCGCGTCGCGAAGGCCACCTACGACGCATCAGTCCGCGCCGAGGAAGCCCGCGCTGCTCAGGCCGGACCACTCGCCGAAGCCGAGGCCCAGCGACAGGTCGTCGTCGCGCAGCAGAACGTCGAACTGTCCCGCACCGAAGCCGCCATCGCGGTTCAGGAGATGGAAGCCCGGCGTAAGGAACGCGAGCTCGAAGCGACCGTCCTCAAGCAGGCTGAGGCAGAGCGACAGGCAACGATCATCACGGCTGAGGGTGCCAAGCAGGCCTCGATCCTCAAGGCCGAAGGAGAGCAGCAGGCGATCATCACCCGCGCGCAGGCACAATCCCGCGAACTGGAACTCATCGGTTCCGGTGAAGCGTCCCGCGTCCGCCAGGAAGGTATCGCCGACGCCGAAGCCAAGAAAGCACTCGCCGAAGCGACTCGCGCCGAACTCATCGCCCAGGCTGAAGGTTCCCGCGCCAAGTTGCTGGCAGAAGCCGAAGGTAAGCGCGCTAACCTGCTGGCTGAGGCTGAAGGTAAGACGCGCCTGGCCGAAGCACTCAACGCCTACGGTCCGGAAGCGATCCAGCTGCTGATGTACCAGTCCTTCATGGAGCAACTCCCGAAGGTCGTCGAAGCAGCCGCGATGCCGCTCTCCACAATCGACAAGGTCGTCCTCATCGATGGCGGCGGTGGCGGCAATGGCCACAGCAACGGCCACGACGGCTCCGGCACACTCGGTCGCTATGCCAGCGAACTTCCGCTCATGGTCGAGCGCATGACCGAGAGCTTCGCGGCCGTGACCGGCATCGATCTCAAGCAGATGGTCCAGAACCGCTCCGGTCACCCGGCCGATGAACCAAATGGCCGAACGGTCATCAACCCCGACCCACGCGCGGTCTCAACCGTCAACTCTGACGACTGAGCGTTCGCCGGTGGGGATCGGGGAATAGGGATTGGGGGGTCTTGAACGCCGTGCGCTGCGAGCGAACACGAGCGGCGTTCAAGACCCCCCAATCCCTATTCCCCGATCCCCACCGGCGACACTACTCCACTTCGAGGATCATCTCGATTTCAACGGGAATCTGCCCAGGCAGCGCCGCCATCCCGACGGCTGATCGGGCGTGTCGGCCGTTCTCGCCGAAGAGTTCCACCATCAGGTCGGAGAAGCCGTTGATGACTTTCGGCTGATCACCGAAGTCGGGCGCGGAGTTGACCATCCCGAGAACCTTGACGACTCGCTTGATCCGGTCGAGGTCGCCGAGAGCCTCCTTGGCCGACGCCAGCAGGTTCAACGTTGTCGAACGTGCCGCCTCGTACGCTTCTTCGATCGAGACGTCGGCCCCGACCTTACCGGCGTAGACCTTGCCGCCTGCCTGATTCGGCCCGTGTCCCGCCATGAACAGCAGGTTGCCAACCTGCACGTAGCGCAGGTAATTGGCAATCGGTGCCGGTGCCGACGGCAGTTCCAGCCCCATCTCCTGTAGACGCTCTTCAACCCGCATCACACACCTCCATACATCTCGCGCACCACAATCCGTGGCGTATCTTCGCCGAGGGGTGGAGAGTGCGCAACGCAAGTGCTATCGGGGAGCGGTCAATAGCAGGAACCCGATGACCGAACTGAGGAGAAAGACCGCCGGCAGGAAAATCAGGAACACGGAACGTGCCCGCTGCACCACGCGCATCGTCACGATCCGATACCCCAGGAACGTGATCGCCGCCGTCGCCAGGATCAGCGCAACGCCAACGATGACGTAGAACGGTCCCTGCAACACGTCGATGACGTCTGGAAACGGCCACGAGGCGAGCATCGCTCCAACGTAGAGCGCGAGCAGGGCCGTGACGACGATCGCCCAACGTCCGATCTGCCGGACGAGCCACCGGTCGATGTCCTGCCGGTCCGCCGCCTCAGTCATAGCGTCAGGAACCCCTGATCGGTCACGCGAGCCTCGGGGATGACGGACAGCGCCATGAACGCCAGCAAACCGAACGGCGAGTGCAGCGTCGAGCCGAGAGTCTTCGCCGTCGCTTCCATCCGCGCATAGCCAGCCGCCGTCACTTCGAGCGGTTGGTCGCTGAGGATGCCGCCAACTGGCAGCGGAAGATGTGCGAGAACCTCACCGCCGTCGACAGCGGCTAAGCCACCGCCAGACTGCGCGACCGCCCGAATCGCGGCCAGGATGTCCGCATCGTTGGTCCCGACGGCGACGATGTTGTGCGCATCGTGCGCGATCGATGTCGCCAGCGCGCCACGCTTCAGCCCAAAGCCGTTAACATAGCCGACGCCGATGTTGCCGGTCGCACGATGTCGCTCGACACAGACCAGTTTGAGCAGATTGCGTTCAGTGTCTGCGACCGCTTCACCTTCAACGATACGCGGCTCTACCTCCAGCAACCGGGTCACGATCTGTCCGTCGATCGTCCCGACCGCCCGTTTGGCGCGTTCCGGCGGCAACCGCAGGTCATCAATCGACAGGTTCGGAAGGTGAATCGTGTCTCGCAACGCCGTCGGAATCTCGGTCTGCACCTCGAACTCGGGCGACCCGTGCGCCGCGACACGACGTCCCTGCCAGTACACCTCACGAACGCCGAAGTCGCGCAAATCGTCGAGGATGACCAGATTCGCCCAGTAGCCAGGAGCGATTGCGCCTGTTCGCTCGATCCGCCAGTAGTCGGCGACGTTGTACGTCGCCATCCGGATCGCCCGTACCGGGTCGAGTCCCTCGGCAACGGCCAGGCGTAGTGTCTGGTTCATGTGCCCGTCGTGCAGGAGCGTCGTGCAGTCGCGGTCGTCGCTGGCGAAGCAGCAGCGCGCCCAGGTCTGGTCATTCACGAGCGGCAGCAACTCGCGCAGATTATGCTCGGTCGATCCCTCGCGGATCATCAACATGAACCCGCGCCGGAGTTTTTCGCGCCCCTCTTCGAGGCTCGTTGATTCGTGATCGCTCGTCATCCCCGACAGCGCATACGCATCCAGCGCCCGGCCCATCACGCCGGGAGCATGACCGTCTTTCAGTCGCCCGCGTGCTGCTTCCAGGCGCGAATAGATCTCAGGATCGCCGCCCAGGACACCGGGAAAGTTCATCATCTCGCCAAGTCCGACGGTCGCCGGATTGGCCAGCCCAACCGCGATGTCGTCTGCCGTGATGACTGCACCGGCCGTCTCGCGGAGGCTGGCCGGGACGCAACTTGGCATCGTGAAGTAGACCGCCAGCGGCAGATCACGGCTCGCCTCAACGAGCGCATTGAACCCGGTCAGCCCGGCAACGTTGACGATCTCATGCGGGTCAGTCACGATCGCGCCGGTCCCGTGCGGCACGACCGCCCGGGCAAACTGCGTGATCCAGAGCAGCGAACTCTCCGTGTGGAAGTGGCCGTCGATGAACGATGGAGCGACATACGCGCCATCGACGTCGATCATGGTTTCGGCGACATCGTAGTCCCCAACGCCGACAACCCGGCCATCCGCAATCGCGACGTTGGCCCGTTCGATCTCACCGGTAAAGACGTTGATGACCTGACCACCGCGCAGCACCACATCGGCGGGTTCGCCAGCCGTCGCGATTCGCAGCGCGCGCTGCCACTGTTCCAGCACCGAATGCCCCTCCAGCTTCAATGTCGCGCCCTAGTTGGCGATCCTGCGCTCGATTGCCGTCAATGCATCGTTCAGCGCGCCGAGTTCGCGGAGCGCGACGCTCGGGAGGCGATCGTTGACGGAGAACGGCAGGATGAACCGCGAGCGCAGCGATAGGCCGCGTTCCAGTTCGTCCCATTCGATGGACTGATTATCTTCGAGCAGGCCGCGACGAATGCCCGGCAGCGACACTCGCGCAAGCCGTTCGAGCGCGTGCCGGCGGCGCGTGTCTTCTTCCTCGACGAACAGACCCGGCGATGTGGCCCAGACATCCATCTCATAGCCGTCATCGCCGATCCGGATGTCGATGTGCCCTTCTTCGAGGTCACAGGCGACACACCAGTTGTTCTCTTCGTCCAGCGTACGATACGCATAGAAACCGGCGCCACGAAAGATGTCGACGACCGGTCCAAGGGCAGTGCGGTGTTCGGTAATGGCCACGTGGCACGTGTCTTTCCAGCATCAAGCGAACGACTGGTGTCCAACCGTAATTGTACGAGGTGATTACTCTTCGCCGAACCAGCGCCCCGCCTGCTGGAGCATCTCCTCCACCAGTCGCTCGACCGAGTCCGGCGCACCCGCCCGAACGTGTACCTCCAGGTCGGGATGCAAAACGATCCGCCGCCAGGTGTCACCGTCTGCGGCGACAGGAACGGCAGGCTCCGTCAAACGCTCGCGAATCTCGTCGAAACTCAGCCGCTCGGCACGTAAGCGGGCGACCAGTTCCAGCCGGGCCAGATGGTCGGTCGTGTAGTAGCGCGCTCGCCCGCGACCGTGCGCCGGCGGCATCAATCCCACGGTGATGAAGTGCCGAACCGTCCGCTCCGTCAGTCCACTCGCTTCCACCAGTTCCGCCAGCGAGAAGCGTGGTTCGATCTGATCAACCATCCATCCCCCACACCCCATCATGCCCGGTACGCGACGATATAATACGAGTCAGGATTGTGGGCGTGCGAAAGGCCGACAGGTGATCTACTTCGGAATTGCCGGAGCGGCATTTCTTAACGCCGTTGTCCTGCTGTGGACAAAGTACGTCAAGAAGACCAAACGCGCGACGCGCGATCGCGGAGCCTACACGCTCTTCGCGGTCTTCATGCTCTTCATCAGTGCAGCAGCGTTCACACTCGGGCTACTGGCTGGATGATCCGGTTCATCGGCGTCGTCCACCTACGCGGATTGCCCGGTAGCCCACGGGCTATCCCGCTCGATGAAACGATTGAGCGCGCCGTTGCCGACGCCATCGCGCTGGAGCAGGGTGGTGCCGACGCGATCATCGTCGAGAACTTCCACGATGCACCATTTCGTAGCGGATCGGTCGACGCCCACACGGTCGCGGCGATGACGGCCGCAACGCTGCGAGTGCGCGAAGCCGTCAATTGCGATCTCGGGGTCAACGTCTTGCGTAATGACGCAGCAGCGGCCCTCGGTATCGCCGTCGCCTGTGGCGCCTCGTTCATCCGCGTCAACATCCACACCGGCGCGATGCTGACCGATCAGGGTGTCATCACCGGCCGCGCCGACGAGACATTGCGATTGCGCAAGTTGCTTGGTGCTGAGCGTATCCGAATCTACGCTGATGTCCTTGTTAAGCATGCAGTACCACTCGGTCCACTTCAGATCGACGACGCGGTACGCGATGCGGTCGAGCGAGGACTGGCCGACGCGATTATCGTCACCGGCAATGCGACGGGGCAGTCCGCCAGCCCGGAGGATGTCCAGCGAGCGGTCACCGCTGCCGGAGTACCGGTTTTTGTCGGTTCCGGTGCAACCGCCGACAACCTCAGCGAGTTCATCCCGCCGGCAACAGGAGCGATCATCGGCAGTTGGCTCAAGCATGATGGCCTGATCGATAACCCTGTTGACGTGCGGCGCGTCGAACGTGTACGTTCACGAATGGACGACCTCGTACGCGGCTAGCGGCGGCGTTTGAGCGTCGCAGCAACGATACAAACCCTACTGATACCACCCAGGTCCGAGACGGGCGAAAGAGAGGGCAGCAGATGAAGACGATGTCTGAGACGGGGACCGACGCCGTCGAGTCGCCGGTTGCCTGCCCGAAGTGCAACACCGATGTCACCGGCAACGAACGCTGGCAACGCTTCCGCGTTTGCCCGGCCTGCGGGCATCACGAGCGTATCTCCGCGTACGAGAGAATCGACCTGCTGCTCGATCGCGGCTCGTTCGAGGAAACCAACCACGGTCTCGTGTCGGTTGATCCCCTCGGCTTCTCGGATCTGCAACCGTACCGCGAGCGCGTCCAGGCAGCCCGAGAGAAGACCGGCCTGACCGAGGCCGCGCTGACAGGACGCGGCACCGTCCAGGGACATGAGATCGTCATCGCCGTCGTCGACTTCGGCTTCCTCGGTGGCAGCATGGGTTCAGTCGTCGGCGAGAAGATCGCCCTCGCGTTCGAACTGGCCATCGAACGGAAAGTACCGATTGTGACCGTCGTCGCCAGTGGTGGCGCTCGTATGCAGGAGGGGATGCTCAGTCTCGTCCAGATGGCAAAGACGGCGGCTGCCGCCCAGCGCGCGCACGACGCCCACATCCCGTACATTTCGATCCTGACCCACCCGACAACCGGCGGCATTTACGCATCGTTCGCGACCCAGGGAGACATCATCCTCGCTGAGCCGCAGGCGCTTATCGGTTTCGCCGGCCCACGCGTCATCAAGGGTGTGACAAAGACCGAGACCGACGCCCTGCAGACGCACAACGCCGAGTTCCTGCTCGACCGTGGTTTCATCGACGCCATCGTCGATCGCAGTCGTCTCCACAACTCACTCGCGACGATCCTTCGCCTGATCGCAGCACGCGACACGCGAGTCGCTGCCATCCCGCCAGCGCCGCACACCCCGCGCCCCGACACAGACGACGCTTGGGACGTGGTTCAGGTCGCACGGCACGCCAAGCGACCGACGACGCTCGACTACATCCGCAGAATCAGTCCCCAGTTCATCGAGCTGCACGGCGATCGAACTTTCGGAGACGACCCGGCCGTCGTCGCAGGACTCGGTGAGGTTGGAGGGCGCGGCGTCGTCCTGATTGGCCTGGAACGCGGGCATGATGATCCTGATCGGCGCGGAGGGGCCGCCCTGCCGGAGGGCTACCGCAAGGCGCTACGGATGATGCGGCTCGCCGAGCGCATCGGCTGCCCACTCGTGACGTTCATCGACACACCCGGCGCCTACCTCGGTGTCGAAGCCGAGGAGCGCGGTCTGGCCGTCTCTCTCAGCGAGTGCATGGCGACGATGAGCGCGTTGCCTGTCCCGATCGTCTCGGCCATCATCGGCGAGGGTGGGAGCGGCGGCGCGCTTGCCCTGGGAGTGGCGGACCGCGTCCTCATGCAGGAACACGCGATCTATTCGGTCATCGCGCCCGAAGGTGCGGCAGCGATCCTCTACCGCGATGTCTCCCGTGCTCCGGAGGTTGCCGAGGCACTCAAGATCACCGCTGCCGACTGCATCAAACTCGGGGTGGCCGACACGCTCGTCCCGGAACCGGCGGGCGCTGCCCACTCCGATCCGGATCTGGCGGCGGCGTTACTCCGCGATGCGCTGGTCAACGCATTGGCCGAGATTCAAGGAGCCAGTGGGCGACGCCTGGCCGCGCATCGGTATCGCAAGTTCCGCCAGATGGGTCAGGTCAATAGCTACTGGCGCGAGGTCGTCAGCCGCGAGGCATCGGTGTTCGGTACTCGCGTCGCCCGAACGGTCGGGTCAATCCGCGAGCGGTTCGCCGGTCAGGACGATGCCGAACAGGTTGACGACGACAACGGAGCACAGCATTCGTGAACGACCGACGCGGGCAGTTCATCCATCCGCGACAGCGGCTGACCAGGCGACGATTCCTGCAGTTCGCTGCTCTTGCAACCGGCGGACTGCTCCTCCCTGCCTGTATGAGCGATGACGACGAAAGCACCGGGACACCGGGCGCGACATCCACGCCGTCCGAGGACGAACTGGTAGTCGTTACGGCTGTATCTGGCTATGACAACCCAACTGTTTGGGAAGGCCGGACGCTGACCGTCACCAGTTGGGGCGGTGAATACGAAGAGGCCCAACGGCGTGCGATTTTCGAGCCCTTCGAGCGGCTGACTGGCGCGAAGATCGATGTCGCCGGTACCGATGTCGCCGAACTGCGCCGGATGGTCGAGCAGGAGGAGACCAGCTGGGACGTTTCAGACGTCCTGTTCGAGGATGTCCTACCGCTAGCCAATCTCGGTGTCCTGCAGACCCTCGACTACAACGTGATCGACCCTGAGGGACTGAGTTCGAGTTCTCGGATGGAGCACGGAGTCGCGTCGAGCTACTACTCGACGGTCCTCACCTACCGGACCGACCGCTGGCCGGACCTGCCGGCGCCCGCGTCATGGCGTGACTTCTGGGACATTGAGCGCTACCCCGGAACGCGTGGCCTTCACCGACAGCCACAAGGGACACTTGAGTTCGCCCTGCTCGCCGATGGCGTTGCACTCGACGAGATCTACCCGATCGATGTCCCACGCGCGCTGTCCGTCCTGGACCGTGTCGTTCCGGAGATCGCGCTCTGGTGGGAGCAAGGTGCCCAACCAGCGCAGATGGTGACAGCAGGCGACCTGGACATGTCCAGCGCCTGGCACAGCCGGATTCTGCGTCTGCAGGATGAGGAAGCCGCGTTCGCTATCCAGTGGAACGGTGGAGCACTTTCCGGCGATGCCTGGGTCATTCCTGGCGGTACGCCCAACCTCGACGTCGCGATGGACTTCATCAACTTTGCGACACGCCCCGAAGTCTGCGCTGCGTTCTCAACCATCGTCCCGTTCGGCCCCGTGAACACTGGCACATTCGATCTGCTGCCGCCGGAGATCACTGAGCGACTACCGACGGCGCCTCAACACCGTGACGTGCAGTTCATCACCGATTTCGAGTGGTGGTTTCAGCACCGCGAGGCCGTCGAAGCGGAGTTCGACGACTGGATGGCCGAGCACCCCTGATCGATCGTCAGCGCGAAATGCTGGCAGATCGCGCAATCGCTGCCTCGAACACCTCGGCCGCCTCAATCGGATCGGCCGTGATGTCGTCGAGCGACACATGTTCCTCGACCAGCGCGATCCGATCGTCAGCGGCGACCGTCGGAACGATCGGTCGCCACGCGATGTCGGCAGCCGGAGCGCTCGGTGCCAGCACGTGATCGAACAGCCCGAGTTCAAGCGACGAGACAACCTCATCGGTCAACGACTCAGGGTCAAACGTCAGGTATGCGCGCGTCAGTCCCGGCTGCGAGACGTTCGCCAGCCAACGGCACAGTTCGTCATTCACGCCTGCGACGGCGACCGCCACGTCGATCAACGCCAGCTCGCGCGTCAGCCACTCAAGTAGCGCGGCGCCGCTACGCGGTTCAAACGTGTGATGCTGGATCGTCCGGAACGTGTCGTAGAAGTGTCGAGACGCGACGGACCTTGCGACACGCAGCGTCCGAGAGACAGCAGTGTTTTGCCGCTCCTCGACGACGCGCACCTCGTTCCCTCGCAGGCTCAACCCATGCGCCAGTCCGCGCGTCGTAATCGCCGTCGGATTCTCGACGAATCCAACGACACTCTCCACAAAGAACGTGATCTTCACCGCTCACTCCTCCCTCGCCAGGAACGATACACGCTCCACGAGGTCGGCGACCGGCGCGAATGCGAACCCAGCGTCAACTCCGCTAGGTCGTTGGCTCGCTTGAACCCTGCGACGGTAGCACGAGCGCCGGTGCTGGCCGCGCCTGAGACAACCGCAGGCGCATTACACACAGCATCGCCTCAAGCACGATTGAGCGATTCATCTTCGAAGTACCCCGCACGCGCTCGGCGAATGTGATCGGAATCTCCGCAATCCGAAATCCCTGATTGGCAGCCCGATACGTCAACTCGATCTGAAACGCGTAGCCGGTCGAGTCCACCGAATCGAGATCGATCGATTCGAGGACGAACCGACGAAAGCACTTGAACCCGCCTGTCAGGTCACGAACCGGGAGGTTGAGTAACGCCCGAGCATAGAGCGAACCACCGACCGAGATCATCTTCCGATGGACCGGCCAGTTCACCGTCCGCCCCCCTGGGATATAGCGCGACCCAATCACCAGATCGGCAGAACGAGTCGCTTGTATCAGACGTGGAAGACAGGCTGGATGATGCGAATAGTCCGCATCCATCTCGATGATGTGGGTGTAATCGCGGGCAAGTGCCCAGCGAAACCCGGTCAGGTACGCCGTCCCTAGCCCAAGTTTCCCCTCACGGACGATAAGATGGACTCGTCCCGGGTACTCGGCCTGAACCGCTCTGACCGCGTCTGCCGTTCCATCCGGCGAGTTGTCGTCGACCACGAGGACCTCAATGCCATCGTGGGCAAGGACATCCGGCAGGATACGGCTGATGTTCTCCCGTTCCCGATAGGTAGGCATCACGACAAGCGCCCGGCTCACGTCGCTAACCGGATCGACGCGCCGTGATGGAACTGGCGTGTATTGCAACTGCAGTTTCGGCATCCGAAGATCAGTACTCCTCATGTGCGCTGCCATGCGCCCCGCCGGACCTGTTCGATATCGAGCCGGCTGCAAGACGCACGCCGTAACCAGATGTGCTCTACAGGATTCGAGACTGCGTGGCGGCTACGACGCTGCCGCCTGTCGTCGTCGTTCGTAGTAGTCAAGGAAGGCCTGCGCTCTGTTTCGACCAGCCTGGTCCTCAATCGTTGCGATTCTGGCGCGTTGTTCGGCAACGACGTTGCGCATCAGTGACCGCAATTCGGCAGATTCGAACGGCCACTGGACGGCCTCCGGCTCACCGATCGTCGAATTCTTCCGGCGTTTCGCAAACAACACGCTTCCAGCCAGCAGCAGAATCGTCAGCAGCGATAACGAAACGCGTCGCATTGATGGTCCCCTCCTCGGAACGTCAACGTATGGTGCCCCTCCGCTGTTGCCAGCGCGGTTGCGCCCGGCACTCAACCGCAATCCGCTGACCACGCAAACGTCACGGACAACGGCCCGGCAATTGCGAACCAGCAACCCGTGGCCTGCAGGGAAGGTGAGGCGGACAGTAGCTTGAATAAGCGCCTGCGAATCATCCTCGGAGTGGCAGTAACCGGCCTGTTCCTCTGGCTTGCGCTGCGAAACGTTGATATCTCAGCAGTCGGCGATGCCCTCCGGACAGCTGATTACATCTATCTCGTTCCGGCAGCAGTGTTCACGCTGGCGGGCTTTTGCATACGCTCGCTACGCTGGTCGTTCATCTTCAAGCCGACACGTGCCATCCCGTTTCAGAGCCTCTTTCCAGTCATGATGGTCGGCTTTGCCGCGAACAACCTCCTGCCGGCACGAATCGGTGAGTTCGTCCGTGCCTTCCTGACAGGTAGCCGGGAGGGTGTCAGTCGTAGCACAGCCCTGGCGACGATCGTCGTCGAGCGAGTCTGCGATGGACTGACGCTCCTGACACTGATGACGGTGACGCTACTGCTGTTTCCCGTCCCGATGTCTGACGCGAAACTACAGATCGTTGTCTTCGGCGCGTCACTGATTTTCGGACTCGCAACCATCGTCCTGATCGGTTTGATCCTGTTCCCGAATCCAACGCTCGTACCGATCCGATTCATCATCCGGCGCCTGCCGGAGCGATTCGAGAGCCGTGCCGAAGCGCTGGTCGAGTCGTTTCTGGAAGGACTGCAACTCCTTCGCGAACCGCGCGCGTTGCTCGGCCTGACGGGTCTCTCGTTCGTCATCTGGGGGCTGGAAGCAGCGACGTTCGCTGCCGTGCTGCGTGCCTTCCCGCTCGGTCTATCCGTGACGGAGTGGCTTGCGGCCTCAGTCTTCCTGCTCGTATTCGTCAATCTCGGGATCATGATCCCATCGGTGCCGGGCTACATCGGCACCTATCAGTTCTTCGCGACGCTGGCGCTGAGTGCATTCGCTGTCAACGCCGACTATGCGTTCGGACTGGCAGTGATTGCCCACTCGATGCAGTACACGATCATCACCGGAACTGGCCTGATCTGCCTCTGGCGGCTTGGCCTGCGTCTTGGAAGCGTTGCCTCGCTTGCACCGGAACGCGCATCAGGCAAGGCTCCGCCGCTCAAACGTGCGGTCGATCGTTCGTGATTTGGCTGGCACGTAGGTTGCAGACCTCTTCCGTCTGCCGCCCGGATGCGCGCACTTGGCGCTCTGGCGGAAACGCATGGGATAAGTCTGAAAACACACGGTCACCACTGGCTACATACACGGATTTGAGTGAGAACGCGACACCCGGAGGGTAGGAGCTATGGATACAACCGAACGATCAACGATCGTGATGGGAGCCGGTCCCGGTGGTCTTGCGACCGGGTACTGGCTGTCGAAGCACGGTATCCCGGTCACCGTTCTCGAACGAGCGCCAGTCGTCGGCGGGCTTGCCCGAACCGTCGAGAGGGATGGATTCAAGTTCGACATCGGCGGACACCGCTGGTTCAGCAAGGTCGATGAGGTCAACGACTTCTACAAAGAAGTCATCGCCGACGAAACCGTCTGGGTTCGCCGCGTCAGCCGCATCTACTTTGACGGAAAGTACATCGACTATCCACTCGAAATCGGCAACGCCCTGGCAGCCATCGGCCCAATCAAAGCCGCCCAGGCCGTCCTCGACTATGGCCGTTCCGCAATGGAGCGCCGCGGCCGGACGACGCCAATCACAACGATGGAGGAAGCGTACGTCGACCAGTATGGCCGGACGCTGTATGAACTCTTTTTCGAGCGCTATTCCGAGAAGGTTTGGGGACTGCCCTGCTCCGAGATGAGCGGAGACTGGGTCTCGCAGCGGACGAAGGGCATGTCGCTCATTACGGCCATCAAGGACGCAATCATCCCGTCGAAGGGCGCCGTCCAGAGCCTGATCGAGTCGTTTATGTACCCGCGCTACGGCTACGGTCGACTCTCCGAGCGGATGGCCGAGGGCATTGAAGCGGCAGGCAACGCTGTCCGCCTCGGCAACGGTGTCACGAAAGTGCTACGTCACGGCAATCACATCACCGGCGTTGTCGTCACCGACGAGCAGGGCCGCGAGGAGATCATCGAAGGCGCGAACTTCGTCTCATCGATCCCATTGACCGTGCTCTGCTCGATCATGGAACCGGCTGCTCCAGCCGTAGTCATCGAAGCGGCGAAATCACTTGTGTTCCGTAACGTCATTACCGTCAACCTGATGCTGGACCGTGAGAAGGTGACCGACGACACCTGGCTCTACGTCCATGACCGCGCCATCAAGTTCGGACGGCTTCACGAGCCGAAGAACTGGAGCGTCGACATGGTCCCAGACCAGTCGAAGACATCGATCGTCGCAGAGTACTTCTGTTCGTTCGGAGACGACATCTGGTCGATGAGCGACGATGCGCTGGTCGAGCAGACCGCCAATCACCTGATCGACGACCTCGGTTTTGTCGAACGCAACGAGGTCATCGGCGGCTTCGCCGTTCGCGCTCCGCGTGCCTACCCCAGTTACACTGTCGGCTACGAGGCTCCACTGCAGGTGCTCAAGGACTTCGTCTACTCGTTCGACAATCTGCAGATCATCGGCCGCTACGGAACGTTCCGCTACAACAACGCCGACCACTCGGTCGAGACCGGGCTGCTGGCCGCGAAAAACATCCTCGGTGAGGCGTACGACCTGGAGCAGGTCAACGCCGAGAGCGAGTATCACGAGATCAAGCGGGCCGATGTACCGCTCTCACGCCGGATTCGTATCGTTGAACGTCCACGAGACGAGACACCGATTGGTGACGTCCCGCTCGAAGAGCAACAGGCAACTCCGGCCGATTAGCCGGCGCTCGAATGCATCATTCAACGGCAATTGCAATCGACACGAATCAGCGCACTACACCGGGGGAAAACCTCACCCCCGGTGTGGCGCTGCTGGACGAGGAGCAGTCGCTCCGATCTGCACGGCAACGGGCGACGACTCGCATCATCATCGCGATCCTGGCTGTCGCGCTGGTCAAGCAACTCATCCTCGTCGTCGCCTATCCCCCGTTCCAGGGCCACGACGAAGTCGCCCATCTCAGTTATCTGGCGACCCTCGCCGAAGACGGCCGCATCCCAACCTTCTCCGACGAAATCCCGACTGAACTGGAACCGTACTCGCGGTATACGTTGGACTGGCCGGCGCTCTACACCGCGAACCACCCGGTCCTCTACTACGTCACGGCCCTGCCGTTCTACTGGCTCGCACCCGACGACCACGAAGCACGCCTCTACGCTGTCCGACTCGCGGCCGTCGTCTTTTACCTATTGACGATCTGGCTGACCTACCTGATCGCTCGCAATCTGTTCCCTGACAATCCGCTGGTCATGATCGGCGCACCAGCGATCGTCGCGTTTCAACCACAACTCGGCTTCGAAGGCGCGATCGTCAACAATGACATGCTCGCGATCGCTTTCGGAACGCTGATCCTCTACCTCTGCGTCCGCGCCCTGCGCAACGGTCTGACACTCAGGATCGCGCTCGCCATCGGTGTCACCTGCGGTCTCGGCCTGCTGACGAAAGCGACGCTCACGGCCCTGCTGCCAATCGTGGCTGGTGTTGCCATCTGGCTGCGCTGGCCCCGTCCGTGGGAAACGGTACGCCGACCCGACTGGCTACGTGGCACCGCCGTACGGGCTGCGGCGGTGATCGTCCCGGTCGTTGTGCTGGCGCTGCCGTGGTACATGTTTCTCCGCCGCACTTACGGCGATTTCACCGCGTTCGAAGCGACACAGGAACTCCAGAGCGACTGGAACCGGCCGGCCGGAACCTTCACCGATCTGCTCTTCTCCCGCACCTTTCACGAAGAACGGATCCACGAAACGTGGGGATACTATGGCTGGCGTCTGATTCCACTGGAATCGAGTCAACTCGCCGTCATCTACGTCATGATGGCGCTCGCGCTGCTTGGTTGCATCGTCGGTATCATCCGTTGGAGAGTGTCGTCGGCATCACAAGCAGATGCGCCACAGGTGGCTGGCATTGTCACAATCGTTTCTGCCGCGCTGCTGATGTACGGTGCGATGGTGTATTTCGGAACGATGTTCCTGCTGACCCAGGCCCGGTACTACTTCCCGATTGTCCCCGCGGCCGTCGTCCTTGCGACAGCCGGGCTTGGCTCATTGGTACCGAACAGATGGCAGCAGCCAGCGACCGTCATGCTCGTCGCTGGAGCAGGACTGTTTCAGACATTGATCCTTGTGAAGCAGGTGATTCCGTATGCCAACCTCTAGTGACTGGCGGCACCGGCAAACGTGGGTGGTACTCGGACTCACGACAGCAGTCGGCAGCGTCCTCCTGCTACTGGCGTGGATCGTCCCACTGGAGACACGCAATAGTCGCGGAGAAGTACAGGACAACAGCGCATTCGATGTTTGGCGATCAGTGGTCTCGAATGTACCCGACGACGCGCCGTTCTTTCTGGCAGGTCCGGTGCTCGCATTCGCATCGGTGATCGCCGTCTATTGCTTCGCGTACGTCCTCGTCGCCATCGCCCGTCTACCGCATTCACGTACCGACTGATGCCACGCCAGCGAGCGGTTCCCGCCGCCACCTCCGAAAGAGTCGAGCGCTCGGACGTGCGGCGACCCTCTGGAATCACCGCCCGACGTGGCTGGGGCATCGCGCTGATTGCTATCTTGGCCGCCGTTGCAATTCACCTCGGAGCGCTCGACTGGTACACGGCGGAGACGATCCAGACGGCAGACGGCTCGACGCAGCGACTGCCCAACACTTTCGCATCAATCGACCACCCGTTCCATATCAGCAAGGAGCGTCAGGTCCTCGAGGCGATCCGTAATTTTGAGTTCCCACGCTGGATCGCGAACCATCAAGGCGGCTATCCGGTCGAGTTCTACCCGCTCGGGGCTGATCTGATCGTCGCGGCATTCTGGGCGCTCGGTCTAGGTCTCGTGCCGCTCGAAGTCGTCCACAAACTGGTGGTCATCGCCGTCCTGTGTATCCCCGCAGCCAGCTACTGGGCGATCGCCCGGCGCGACGACCTGCCCGCCAGCGTCGCCATCGTCGCCACCTTATTGCACCTCTTCATCCCCGGTAGCTGGATGGCAGGTGGTCCCGACGAACTGCTGCGGATGGGAATGTGGCCCAACGTCGCCGCCACCTACCTGACGCTACCCTTGCTCCTGTTCGCGTCTGACTACCTGCGCACCGGCAGGTCGCGCGATCTCGTCTTCTCCGTTGGCGTCGCGTCGCTGGCGATCTACACCAATCCACGGTCAACGATCGCCATCGCAACCGTCTTGCTGGCCGTTGCCATTGTGACGTTCCTGGGTTCACAACAGACGTCCTTCATACGGACGGCACGGATACCAGCGCTGCGACTGGCAACGTTTGCTGGCATCACGGTTCTACTCTGCTCGGCGCTGCTGATCCCGCTCCGAGCACGCCAGCATGAATACGAGTTCCTACGCTTTGTCGAGTTTGACGAAGCCAGCAAGTTTCGTGAGTACCTCGGCGGTGCGATGCCGCTTGAGATCGTCGTGCTGGGGCTCATCGGGTTGGCATTCGCCTGGCGTGGCAAGGGCTACTATTCTCGGATTGTCGCGCTCTGGTTTCCTCTAGGCCTCGTCGTGGTCCTGACCGCTGGATGGGCATTGCGCGATCTCTCGTTCTTCGCCCAACTCGAAGGCCCGCGACTCATCCCAATGCTGCGACTGCCACTGCTGCTACTCGCAGCCATCGCGATCCATCGCATCGTAGGCACGTTGCTCGCAAGATTCCGCGCAACCCAAGCGACCTCGTTCGGCGGAGTCATTGCCGTCGTCGCCACAGCTATCGTCGTGCTGACTCCTCTCTCGACGCTCTCGGCAGACGAGCGAGGATTGCCAGCGATCGAAACCACCGATCAGCCCGCGTTCACCGGGATTGCTGCATCAGCGGAGGCATTTGCACGCATAACCACCGCCGAAGATCGAGCGCTGATCATCGGCTCACCGCTCTCTGACCACGCCTCGTTCTGGATACCAGCGCTATCAGACGCCAACGCGTTTCACGCCGCCTGGATCTGGTACTGGAAGACACCCGACTTCGCCGACCGCACCCGCATCGCCGACATCAATCAGGCACTCAGCGTGGACTTCCTCCGTCGCCACGGCCTGACAAACGTCCTGATCGCGACAAACGAAACGACATACCTCAACGTCGCTGGCAGCCTCGATTACCTCGAACCCGTAGGTGAAGCCCCAGTCGGTGGCTACGCGATGTTTCGCGTCATCGACTCGACAGGGATCGGCGTCGTCACCATTCGCGATGGCTCGGTACTAAGCGTTGACGCCTCGCGAGAGCGCGTCCATGCGACCGTCCACGCTAACCAGTCAACAGAACTCCGGATCGCGATCAACGACTATCCGGCATGGTCGGCAACCGTCGACGGCCACGCCGTGCCGATCCATCGCGACGCTGACGGGTACATGCTGATAGACATCCCGGAGGGAGACGCCGAGGTTGAACTTCGCTACACCGTCACGCCAGTCGTCTGGCTAGGCAGGGCCTTGACTATCCTCGGCGTCATCTCGCTGATCGTGGCGATCGTCTACGAACATCGGCGACGCCATGAGCGTGTTCCCTAGCGACGCGTTCCCGGCGCACCGACCTCACGACGCAACGCCCGCCCGCCGAGGTTGCCGGTCTCACGGTCGTCGCGGACAGCGTGGACGCCATTCACGAAAACATGCTCGATACCGACCGGAAATTGTCGCGGGTTCTCGAACGTGGACCGATCGATCACCGTCTCAGGATTGAAGACCGTGATGTCTGCGAAGGCGCCTTCTCGAAGCACACCACGATCTGGCATCCCAAGCCGCCAGGCAGGCAGCGAGGTCATCTTGCGGATCGCTTCTTCGATCGACATCAGGCCCTCGTCGCGAACGTAGTGACTGAGGATCTTCGGGTAGGTTCCGTAGGTGCGCGGGTGTGGTTCGCCGCCCATCAGCCCGTCGGTGCAGTGGATCAGCCACGGCTGGACCAGCAGGTGCCGCACGTCGTCCTCGTCCATCATGAACAGGATCATCGAGACCGCGTGCTGCTCCTCGAGCAGTAGCCGGACCATCGCCTGGTAGTTATCCACCGACCAGCCAGCCGCGATCTCCGGAATCCGCTTGCCGACGACCCACTGGTTGGCCTGCGACTTGACGCCGGAAATCATGATCGATTCCCAGCCAGAGGCAGCGATGCTCGACTCCCAGTCGTCGCGGCCACGGTCGATTTCGGCGCGGATTCGGCCCTCGATCGACTCGTCGCGCAGGTAGGCGTTCAACCCTTCGATGCCGCGCGCATGGCACCACGGCGGTAGCAATGCACCGAGCATCGTCGACCCGGCTGTATATGGATACTGGTCGGCAGTGATGTCCAGTCCCTCAGCCCGCGCCCGATCGACGGCGGCGCTCATGGCTGGAGCCTTGCCCCAGGCCAGTTTCCCACGTGCCTTGAAGTGCGAGATGTGACAGGCCGCACCCGATTCGCGTGCGATCTGGAAGACCTCGTCCATCCCGTCCAGCACCCGCTGGCCCTCAAAGCGCATGTGATAGACCATGAACGAGTTGTGACGCCGGACGACCTTGCCGATCTCAATCAGTTCCTGAGTGTCCGAGTAGACGCACGGCGAGTAGATCAGTCCGGTCGAAAAGCCGCAGGCACCCTCCTGTATGGCAGCGTCGACCATCGCCTGAATCGCGATCATTTCATGCTCGGTCGGTGGGCGGTCGTCCATCCCCATTACGTGCAACCGAACCGTGCCATGCCCGACCATCGCCGCCATGTTGATGGCCGCACCACCGACGCGATCGAAGTACTCGCCAAACGAGCGCCAGGTCCAGTCGAGTTGCGGGTCGTCGTTCAGGCCGGCAAGGTGCGTCCGCCAGCGGTCGACATCCTCGGCCTTGATCGGTGCCTCGCTGAGACCATCCTGCCCGAGCAGGTCGGTCGTGATGCCCTGTCGCAACTTCGGCGCAACCTGCCGGTCGGACATGCAGACCAGGTCACAGTGCGAGTGGGTATCGATGAACCCGGGCGAGACGACGAGTCCCGTTACGTCAATCCTCTCGCCGCTCGGCGCGACATCGCCGACTGCCGCGATCCGGTCGCCCTCAATGACGAGGTTTCCCGGTCGCCCCGGTTGCCCCGTCCCATCGACGATCGTCCCGCCAACCAGTGTCAGTGTCATCTCAACTCCCTACCCGTGGAACCCGAGACCGTACCCGCGCGGCAGGAACTTGCCGTCCCCCGGCGCTCCGACGACCATCTCTGGCGTCGAGCGATCGAAGACCGTCTGCCCACGCAACATCGTTCGGACGACACTGGCACCGATCGTCTTGCCCTCGAATGGCGTCCACTTGTTGCGGTGCAGCATCTCCTCACCCCGGACGACCCACTCGCCAGTCGGATCGTAGAAGGCCAGGTCAGCATCGGAGCCGACCTGAATGACGCCCTTCTTCGGGTACAGGCTGAAGATTCTGGCCGGGTTTGTCGCCGAGAGTTCAGCGAATCGAGCCAGCCCCAGCGACCGCTTGTTGACAATCTCGTCGAACAGCGACGGGTACATCGTCTGAATACCGGAGCACCCCAGCGGCGCCTTCCAGATGTCGTCCATCCCGGCCATCTTGGACTCGATCGTGTAGCCGCAATGATCCGAGGACACGACGTCGACCGTCCCGTCGGTTACGTAGCCCCAGATTCGCTCGACCTCCTCGCGGTCACGGAAGGCGGGCGCGCAACGCGCGAAAGGTCCCTGCCGGATCAGGTCGGTGTGATCGAGCGAGAGGTACTGCGGGCACGTCTCGGCCTCGACCCAGACACCCCGCGCACGTGCCTGTTTGACCAGCGCCAGCCCATCAGCCGCCGCAACGTGGCAGACGTAGAGCCGCGCTCCGGTCAACTCGGCGAAGAAGATCGCCCGGTGGATCGCCTCGACTTCCACCAGCGGCGGACGACTCTCGGCGTGTGCCAGTGGGTCCTTCCGACCGGCCGCCTGCATTCGCGCAATCCCGGCCGTCAGCAGCGAGTCGTTCTCACAATGGAGACCGAACGGCATGTCCGACCCCGACATCGCCAGGAACTGGAACGTATCCAGCAGGACCTGATCGTCGGCCTTTGGGAACCCAGGGCTCGACGCCGGCATGAACGCCTTGAGTGCGACGATCCCCTCGTCGATCATCTCCTGAATCTGGTCCGCTGGCTGTCCGACGATACCGCCCCAGAGGGCGATGTCGATGTGCGAGCGTTCCTCCAGCAGACCGCGCTTGATGCGGATATGCTCGCCGGTGCTCGACGTCGGTGCGGCCTGCGGCATCTCGACCGCCGATGTGATCCCACCGGCCAGCGCGCCGCGAGTTCCAGTCTCGAACCCCTCAACCGCGTTGGGATCGGGGTCGCGGAAGTGGGTGTGAACGTCGACACCACCGGGAACGACCACCAGGCCCGTTGCATCGATCCGTTCGGACGCCTCGATGTCACTGGCATCGGCGGTGATCCCTGCGATCTGCTCGCCACGGACGATCAGATCCGCCCGAATCGGTCCGTCCGATGTCACGACCGTCCCACCATGGATGACGATCCGCTGCTCAGACATCTCTCCCACCCCTTCTGAGACCGGGTCAATCAGGAACCCGGCACATCACTGCGACGCGCGACATCGTAGCACGCTATCGCCCACTCATTCGTCCGCTGCGTTCTCGCCCTCATCGCTCGATTCAGCATCGTAATCCGGAAACCGGAACGACATCTCACGCTCCAGCAACCCCCCGTAGCCAATCTCGATGATGTCGTCGCTCGTCACCTGCTGGCCAGTCATCACCAGCGGCAAAATCAGGTCCGCGACCGTCGAGCGCGAGTACATCGAGCAGGTCGCGAGATTGATGACCGGGATATCTCCAGCCTGCGCCAGCCAGAACATGCTTCCGGGGTGCGATGGCCCGCCGAAGTGGATCATCTCAGCCTCGATATCCGTCAGCGCAAGCAACAGCGGGTCGAGCGGATCGATCGTGTTCCCGCCAGCCGCCATCACCACTTCGGCCCCAGCATCGAGGAACGCCTGCATCGTCGCGGCGATCTCACCCCGGTCGGTCGAGACAAACCGAATGTCCGTGACGACCGAGCCATACCACGTCATCTTCTTCTCGACGACCTGCCGGAAACGCTCGCGCAGGTTCTCGTTCAACCCCTCGGTCGCGAGGACAGCGACACGCTTCGGTGCGAACGGCAGAACCGTCATCGGCGGATGCCCTGCCGACGCCACGGCGTCCTCGACGGCAGCGATGCTCGACTCCGGAATCGTCAGCGGCGTGATCTTGACCCCTGCGACCACCTTGCCTGGCAGGACTGGCTGCCGGTCGAGGAGCGTGAAGACCGTCACACCCGAGACCGAGTTGATCTGTCGCAACAGGTCAGCATCAACACGCAACAGGCCCTTCCGGTCAGAGATCAGATGGTAACGACTCTGGAACGGGCCTTTCGACCAGATTCCATCCCCGGCGACGACTGCCGCGACGCGGCTACCGGCCTCATCCTCGTGCAGGTCGTCGGGATCAGGCTCGATCAAGTGCAGTTCGCCACGCTCGGCGGCGTCCCAGCGAGCCAGCGCATCGTCGTCGATGATCATCCCCTTGCGGAAGAGTCGCTTGCCCGCCCGGTCGCGAACCTGATGCGCGAGGACCCATCCGCGCTGCTGTTCCCCGACGTCGTCTGCCGATATCGCGTGCGCCCGTGCCATACCAACCTCCCTGCTCGACCAGTTCCCCATCATCCTACCCGCAAGGTGGTCCTTCCGGCTCTGAATCGCACTCCCTACAGTACGAATCACAACGCACACCGCGCACAAACTGAAAGGCACACCGATGACGGCGACTGAGACAGACAGCGCCCGGCAAGCGCTGCTCGAAGAAATGCATGAAGTCTGGTCCGAAATCCGCGATGCCGCCTACGCACTCAGCGACGAACAGATCGATCGCGAAAACACGGTCGGCACATGGTCGGGCCGCGATGTCATGGTCCACATCGCCAACTGGGAAGAACGCTGCGCGGATGTCATCGGCATGCTCGACCGTGGGGAACAGGTCACCCGTCTCTACGAATCTGACGACGAACTCGACGCCCTGAACGAGAAGTGGGTTCGGCCATGGCACGATGTCCCGCTCGCCGACGCGAAAGCCTACTTCGAACGGATACACCAGCATCTGCAGGAGACCGTCCGTAACTCGCCGGTCGTTCGCCGCGAACTCGTCCTCGGTTGCTACCCCGGCCACATCGACGACCTCAGGCGACTGAAGGACCTGTAATCGGCAGCAACCTCGCGTGTACCCTTTCAGCCAGCGCCGGTGCACCTCGCACCGGCCGATCAGGTTCGAAGGGACACGCCGCCAATGCCAATCTCGATGAACGAGCGCCTCGCGATGCTGCAGACTGCGTCCCGCGCCTGGCTCGATCTGTCCCGAACGCTGGCCAAACTCTCTGACGCCCAACTCCTCAAGCCGAACACGATCGGCACCTGGAGTGGCAAAGACCTGATTGCCCACATCGCCAACTGGGAGCAGGTCGCCACCGAAGCCATCGAGGCAGCCGAGGCCGGCGATCCTGACGCCTGGCCGGACGTTGACTGGGATGACGACATCGACGAGATGAGCGAGGACCTGCTCGACCTCTGGCGCGATCGATCTCTCGCCGACGTTCGCCAGTACCTCGAAGACGCTCACTTCACGCTGATGAACCTCGCCGAGGCATCACCACACGTTCGACCCGACATCGTCGTCTTCGTGACCGAAACGCACTACAACCGGCATGCAGACGACGTCGCACGCCTCGCCAAACTTCCACGCTCCTGACATCCCTGCCCAGCCATACAACCACCGGTTACCCGCCCGGCGTATAGATCGGCATGACTTCTCCGCAGTCACACGATGGGACAGCGTACCAACACGCTGGCGAGGAAGGGTGAGTCCGCGATGGCGATGACGCTCGACAAACGCACCGAGATGCTCGAATCAGTGGCCGAGGTCTGGGACGAACTCCAATCATTGATCGATTCACTCTCCGACGATCAACTGGAAACGCCGGATACCATCGGATTCTGGAACGGCCGCGACATGGTGGCCCATCTTGCTGGCTGGGATGAAATCGGCATCCGCCTCATCAGGGAGGTCGCCGAGCGGGGCAAGTACACGCCGCTGGGCGTGAATCGGGACAACGTCGACGCGTTCAACGAGGAGATGCTGGTTCCCTATCGCAGACTCTCGACGCCGGAGGTCCGCACCGCACTCGTCGATACGCACACCAGGCTGATCCAAATCGCCGCCGACTCCGACGCTGATGTCGCGGATATCGTCTACGGTATGTCCCGCGACCACTATCGAAAGCACATCCCCGACCTGCAACGGGTGCGCGACGCATAGCGCGACAACCTTAGCGACCACCGATCCACGATTCCCGCATCTAACGGGGCTCCCTCCAGGCACGGAGACTCGCAACCAAAATAAAACGGGCTGGCGCGTTTGCCAGCCCGTTCCATTTGGTTCTGACTTCTCGGCCGCGCTATGCCGTCTTCTCGTATTCGATCGGGCGGTCGTTGACGGTCATCAGCAGCGGGCGAGTCCGATTGTTGATGACATCAGCGTTGACGATGCACTTGCGGACGTTGTCGAGCGACGGAATCTCATACATCACGTCGAGCAGCACTTCTTCAATCGTCGTTCGCAGTCCGCGCGCGCCGGTCTTGCGGCGCTCGGCCTGGTTCGCAGCCGCCTGGAGGGCGTCTGGAGTGAAGACCAACTCGACTTCATCGAGTTTGAAGAACTTCTGATACTGCTTGACGACCGCGTTCTTCGGCTCGACCAGAATCCGCATCAGGTCATCGTGGGTCAGGTGGTCAAGCGCAACGACGACAGGCAGGCGACCGACGAACTCCGGGATCAGACCGTACTTGAGCAGGTCGTCGTGATTGACCATGCTCATCAGGTTGTCGAGTTCGGCGTCGTCGCTGTTGTCCGTCGCGCCGAAGCCGATCGCGGCCGACTTGCCGACCCGCTTGCGGATCGTCTCTTCCATGCCCTCGAACGCACCACCGCAGATGAACAGGATGTTGCGCGTGTCGATCTGGATGTACTCCTGATGCGGGTGCTTCCGTCCCGACTGCGGCGGAACGTTGGCGACTGTGCCCTCGATGATCTTGAGCAGCGCCTGCTGAACACCTTCGCCCGAGACATCACGGGTGATCGACGGGTTGTCCGACTTGCGGGCAATCTTGTCGATCTCGTCGATGTAGATGATTCCAGTCTGCGCCCGGGCGACATCACCAGCGTTCTGGATCAGCCGCAGTAGGATGTTCTCGACATCCTCACCGACGTATCCGGCCTCGGTCAGCGCAGTCGCATCGGCAATCGAGAATGGCACGTCCAGGATACGGGCCAAAGTCTGCGCCAGCAGCGTCTTCCCACAGCCAGTTGGCCCAACCAGCAGGATGTTCGACTTCTGGAGTTCGACCTCGTCGTCCTCAGTAGTCGCCGCGACCCGCTTGTAGTGGTTGTAAACGGCAACCGAGAGGATCTTCTTGGCGCGCTCCTGGCCGATGACGTACTGATTGAGTTGCTCGTAGAGCTTGCGCGGCGTCGGGATGCGCGTGAAGGACGGTTCAGGACGCTGGGCCGGTGCTTCTTCTTCCTCGATGATTTCACGACACAGCTGGACGCACTCGTCGCAGATGTAGACGGCACCGGGACCCGCGATCAGACGGCGGACCTCCTCCTGACCCTTGCCACAGAAGGAACATCGGTAATGGACTCGCCCGCCTCGAGAACCTGTCATCGTGTCATCCCCTCACGAGCGTCCAGCACCCGTGTCATCCGTCTGTCGTCCTGAGTTCCGGCCCTGTCCAGAATCCTGCCCGGCGTCGCTTACTCGCCTTCCGGCAGCGCTGCGTTGCCATTCTCGGAAGCCCGCATTGCGCGCAGTGCTTCCAGTCGTGGCGATTCGAGCACGTGGTCGACCAGACCATACTCCTTCGCCTCTTCGGCAGAGAAGTACTTGTCGCGCTCGGTGTCACGCTTGATGACATCGAACGGCTGCCCGGTGTGCAGCGCCATGATCTCGACCAGCCGCGTCGTCAGCAACAACGTCTCCCGCGCGACAATCTCGATGTCCGGCACGTTCCCTCGGAACCCGGCAGAACCCTGGTGAATCAGGATTCGCGAGTTCGGCAGCGCAAAGCGCTTTCCGTGCGTCCCGGCTGCCAGCAACACTGCGCCCATGCTGGCCGTCAGGCCACAGGCGTAGGTCGCGACATCGCAGCGTAGTGCCTGAATCGTATCGTAGATGAACAGGCCATGGTAGACACTGCCGCCCGGACTATCGATATACAGGCGAATATCTTGCTCGGGGTTCTCATAATCCAGAAAGATCAGCTGCGCGCTAATCAGGTTGGCAATCTGGTCATCGATCGGCGTGCCGAGAATGATGATCCGGTCTCGAAGAAGCCGGGAGTAAATGTCGTAGGCACGCTCGCCGCGGTTCGTGCTCTCGACGACCATCGGCACCAGGTTCTGCGGGTACGGGATATCGTGCATTACCTCAGGATCCTTTCCGGCGCTCGCTTCAGGCGGCGCGGTTGGCCTCACTCAGACGATATAGCGACCCAGCACGAAACGAGCCGAGCCCTTTACTCATCATCCTTCTTGTCGTCATCGTCGTCGTCATCGTCGTCGTCATCGTCATCGTCGTCGTCATCGTCGTCGTCATCGTCGTCGTCATCGTCGTCGTCATCGTCGTCATCATCGTCGTCGTCATCGTCGTCATCATCGTCGTCATCATCGTCGTCATCATCGTCGTCATCATCGTCGTCATCATCGTCGTCATCATCGTCGTCATCGGATTCCGATTCGGAATCCGACTCCGAGGACTCATCGACGTCGCCGCTGTCGACCGGCGAGGTGTCGGCCACGACCGACTCGATATCGACGACCTCTTCTTCATCGGACCCAGACGACGCCGCTGGTGCAGGTGGCTCCATCGCGGCCTTGAGCGCCTCAGCACCCGCTCCGATGACAGCCCCCTGACCTTCGGTCGCGATCTCAACGACGAGGTCGGTCAACTTGCGATCGTAGATCTCGTTCTCAAGCAAGCCACGGAAGTGTTCGCTCTGATAGATGCCGCGCATCCGATCCGGGTCCTGCATCCCGGCGACCAGGCGATCGATCTCGGCCATAATGTCGTCCTGGGTGACTTCCAGGCTCTCCGCCTTGGCGATCTCCTGCAACACGAGCGTGTTGCGGACGCGGCGCTCGGCATTCGGGCGAATCTCGTCGCGCAGTTCTTCCATCGTCTGCCGCTCGCCCTCGAGATACTGCTCGAGCGTGACGCGCTGTTGCGCGAGCCGGGAGCGGAACTGCGTCAGTTCGTCGTCGATTTCCTTCTCGATCATCGACGCCGGAATCTCGACCTCGGACGTCTCGGCCATCGAGTTGATGATCTCGGTCACGGCCTCGTTGCGAGTCTGGGTCGCCTTGTTGCGCAGGAGGTCCTTGCGAACCTGCTCCAGCAACGCGTCGAACGTCTCGAAGTCGCCGGCTGCCTGGGCCAGTTCGTCGTCGCGCTCCGGCAGGATGCGACGCTTGATCTCCTTGAGGGTGATCTCGTAGTTGAGTTCCTTGCCGCGCAGGTCCGGCGCAACCGACTCGTCATCCTCGTCGAACGCGAGTGTCACCGACGCGGTCGTCCCGGGCGTCATCATCTTGATGGACTCGGCCAGCGCATCGAAGATGCCGCTCTCGCCGAGAATGAAGGCTGCGTCCTCGACCGGGTCCTGGAACTGCTCCTCGCCCTCGAAGACGGTGTAGTCAAGGATGACCTGCTCGCCGTCCATCGGCTGGCGGGATTCCTCGACCGGCTCGAAGGTCGCGCGAGTCTTCTGTAATTGCTCGATGACTTCTTCGACCTCGGAGTCTTCGATTTCGACATCCTTCGGCTCGAAGCGAACCGAGCGGTAGTCGCCGAGCTTGACCTCGGGGTAGACCTCAACGACGACCTTGAAGCCGATCGGCTCCTGCTGGAGGATACCGACCCGTGGCTCGCCAATCGGGATCAGGTTCTCCTGCTCGATGGCCTGACGGAACAGGTCGTCCATCATGTCTTCACCGGCCTGCTGGACGATGGCGTCGCGGCCGATCATGCCCTCGATGATATGACGGGGTGCTTTGCCCTTGCGGAACCCCGGAATCGCCACTTCGCGCGCGATCTTGCGGTACGCCTTGTTGAATGCCTCGGCAAACTCGGCATCATCAGCGTAAATATCGACTTCAGCAATACTTCCGGGCATTCGTTCGACGGTGACTCGCACAGCGGCTACCTCAATATGATTCGACGATTTCAACGCCGGGAGTATAGCAAAGCGCCCCATTCTCCCGCCGATTTCGGCACCTGGATGACCGCGAAGACGACAGCGGCTGCTACAATCTCGTCGCGGGAGTTGTATCCCCGTCGCCGTCGCCGATACCATCCCCCATTCGGGCAGGTAGTCCCAACATGACAGAGAACACCACTCCGGAGACGCTGATTCCAATCTGGGACCAGCATCGCGACCGCATCCTCAGCTACGGCTACGCCCTCCATGCACTGCTGCCAGAGGGCGACCCACCCGTCACGCTCCACGGTCGCGACCTTCGACCACTGGACGAAGGCGTCGGTTTCCAGTTCCAGTACACACTCGCCGGCGACCTCTACGGAGGCGATATCGTAACGGCATGCTTCGTGATCCAGGTCACGTTGATCGCCGGAACGAGCGTCCGTATCAAGGTAGACGCGGCTCCGCTGCTGGAGTACCGTGATGGTCGATTCGACGTCTTTCACCGACGCTCGGCGGTCCCGAGACTGCACGATGCGCGAACGACGCGTCTCTTCTTCGCCGAGTCGCTGATGAAGACGGCCAGCCGCTTCTTTTCAATCGTCCGCGCCGGTGAACCGTGGAACGAGTTCGCAGCATCGTATGGTGGAACCGCCCCGACCCGACAGGTAGTCATCAGTGAGTGACGACATCGACATCACGCCAGCCGAACAACTCCCGTGCGACGAGAGCGACACCGAGCGCTTTCTCCGAACTGCGGAGATCACCGAGTGCAAACTTGTCCCGTGGGGGTCGAACTACACCTTCGCGGTCGTGCTCGAAGACCCCGAAGGCGAGCACGAGCAGGGAATCGGGATTTACAAGCCACGGGCCGGTGAGGCACCACTCTGGGACTTCCCCAGCGGCACGCTCTACCAGCGCGAGTACGCGTCATACGTCCTGAGCCAGCACCTCGGCTGGGACTTCATCCCCTGCACCGTGATTAGGGAGGGACCACACGGCGTCGGAACCGTCCAGCTCTACATCGAGCCGGAGGAGCGACTGCACTACAGCGTCCTGCGCGAGGAACATCGGGACGAATTGCAACGGATGGCGGTCTTCGACATCGTCACGAACAACGCCGACCGCAAGGCCAGCCACTTCTTCCGGGGTGCCAACGACAACAAAATCTGGGGAATCGACCACGGACTGACGTTCAACATCGAGCCGAAACTTCGGACCGTCATCTGGGACTTCATCGGCGAGCCAATTGAGGGCGAACTGCTCGACGCCCTGATCAACCTCTACATCGACGACAACCTCCCGGCCCGCCTCAAGCCGTACCTCGACCCGTTCGAGATCGATGCCTTCCGCACCCGTGCCGCCCGCCTCGCCGAGGCTGCCGTCTTTCCGGAACTCACCTCGCGTCGGAACATCCCGTACGGCTGGTAGCCGTGGAGTGGCCTACCTGAACAACACGGTGTCGTCGATCGGTCGCCCAGACACAACTGGTCGCTTGAATATCGCCAGCGCGCGATCCCACGCCACATACGGAACGTCCATCGAGTAGACATCGACGAGGTTCGTCTGATCGGCGTGTTGAATCGACACCAGTTCCCACCCGGCATCTCCAAGCGAACCAAGCGTGTAGTCCCACGGATTCATTGCCAGCGTCCAACTCGCGTCATCGCCCGCGACGGCGACCTGCACCTGGTATCCGCGTGGACCAAGCCAGGTCAGTGTGACGGTTTGTTGCACACGATCCATCGAGGAGTACGACCGAGTCTCGACCTCGAGCCGGCAGTACTCCCAGCGCGTAAACATCACCGCGTCGTAGAGCGGGTCCTGCGTCCGGGAGTGAACCTCAACCGAGTCGGGCGAGTACGAGTTGAACGCCTGCCGTAGCAATTGTGAGTAGCGTGCTTCCGCGATTAACTCTTCTGCCGACGGTTCTGCCGCCCAACCACGCTCCTCAATTGACGCAAGATGCTCACGATCCCTGGGCGTTACGTGTGAACTGGCGAATCCTTGCGCGGCCTCGAACGCGGGTCCGAATGACGAACCACATTGACCACAACTGCCATGCTCGAGGTCGACCTCGTCCGGTATGGTCCAACCGCAGGCTGGACACCGGAAATCTGTTTCCAACTCAAGCCTCCGGTGGGTCGGGGGACACTACTGGCAGAAATCGACATTGGCTACGATGCCATGGTATCGACCCGCTGTCTCCCGCACTTTCGTCCCGAAGAATCGGTCAGAATCGCGTGTGCAACGTACTTGACCGTTTCCGCGTCCGTGCTACTATGCCGTCGCGTCCTGCTGATGGCGCTTCGCGCCGCGTCCACTCAAAACCTCGACCGCCGCACCACACGAGGTGCGCTGTTGCTGGCCGATGGTATCGAGCGGGTTGCGCGCTACGAAGGGACGCATCGAATTTGGGTCTGGGGAAAGCCTTGAATACCTCGTTGAAGGAGGGAAGATGGCGCACAAGGTTTCATTGACAGTGAACGGTCAGCAGCGTGAGGGCGAGGTCGAGGCGCGCACGCTCCTCGTCCACTTCATTCGGGAAGGCCTTGGCCTGACCGGTACCCACGTCGGTTGCGACACCAGCCAGTGTGGCGCATGCACCGTCATCATGGACGGCCTCGCCGTCAAGTCCTGCACCGTCCTGGCTGTTCAGGCAGAAGGCTCTGAAGTCCTGACGGTCGAGGGTCTCGCCAAGGACGGCGAACTGCACCCGATCCAGGAAGGCTTCTGGGAAGAGCATGGTCTGCAGTGCGGCTTCTGCACGCCGGGCATGATCATGTCCTCCTACGACCTGCTCCAGCGCAATCCAAACCCGACCGAAGCAGAGATTCGCCACGCCATCGACGGCAACCTCTGCCGCTGCACGGGCTACCAGCACATCGTCAAGTCGATCCAGTACGCCGCCAACAAGATGTCCGGCGCGGCGGCTGCAACCGGCGACGACGACTAGAACGCGGACTCGCTTCTCAGCACTCAGGACTCAGGTTTCAACACTGAGCAGGAGGCGATCATGGTAGCGACCGAACAACGACAGAAACTCATTGGCGAACGGATGAAGCGAAAGGAAGATCCGCGCTTCATCACCGGCAAGGGGCGGTACATGGAGGACATCGTCCTCCCGAGGATGGTGCACGCCGCCATTCTCCGGCCACCCTACGCCCACGCGAAGATCAACAGCATCGACACGACGGCAGCGAAAGCGATGCCTGGTGTCGTCGCCATCTACACTGGCCACGACATCGACCTTCCGGCCCTGCCGTTCGCCTATCAGGCAGCCGGTGTCGACAACAACGTCAACACCAACACGATCCTTGCCAAGGATGAGGTCCACTGGGCGGGAGACGGCGTCGCCGTCGTGATCGCTGAGACGCTCGGGCAGGCCTACGACGCCCTCGACGCCATCGAGGTCGACTACACGCCACTGCCGGTCGTCACTGACGCGGAACTGGCGACCCAGCCGGGCGCGCCACAACTCCACGAGAACGCACCGAACAACATCGCCTTCGACTGGTCCTGTGGCAGGAAGGAAGGCGCCGACGAAGCGCTCGCCAACGCCGAGGTCACCGTCACGGGCCGCATCCGCAACCAGCGGCTGGTCGCGAACCCGATGGAAACCCGCGGTGCGATCTGCGACTACAACGCCGGCACCGACGAGTTCACCTTCTACACCAACGCCCAGGCACCACACGTCCACCGGCTGCTGCTGGCGGCGTTCGTCCTCGGCGTACCGGAGCAGAACATCCGCGTCGTCGCGCCAGACATCGGCGGCGGTTTCGGCGCGAAGATCTTCCTGTATGCCGAGCAGGTGCTGGTCGGCTGGCTCTCGCGCAACCTCGGCCGCCCGGTCAAGTGGACCGAGCGCCGCAGCGAGCACTACCTGACCAGCCAGCAGGGACGTGACCACGTCACCGACTTCGAAGTCGCGGCCAACCGCGACGGCCGGGTCACCGGCATCCGGGTCAAGACCTACGCGAACCTTGGCGGCTACCTCTCGACGATCGCCGGTGGTGTCCCGACGACGCTCTATGGCCGGATGGTCGCCGGTGTCTATGACATCCCGAACATCTACGTCAACGTCGTCGGTGTCTACACCAACACGGCGCTGGTCGACGCATATCGGGGTGCCGGACGACCTGAGGCGACCTATCTGATCGAACGGATCATGGACCTGGTTGCCGACGAACTGGGAATGGACCCGGTCGAGGTTCGCCGCAAGAACTTCATCGACTCCAACGCCTTCCCGTTCGACACCGGTCTCGGGATGCTGCCGTACGACTCAGGCGACTACCCGAAGGCGCTCGACAAGGCGCTGGAGATGGTCGACTACCAGAACTTCCTCCAGCAGCAGGCAGCCGGACGATCGAACGGCAGCGGCAAGTATCTCGGCATCGGCTTCAGCACCTACGTCGAGACCTGCGGCCTCGCGCCGTCGGCGTGGATGGCCAGCCAGGGCTGGGGCGCGGCGCTGTTCGAGTCCGCCAACATCAAGGTCCACCTGACCGGCAAGGTCGTCGTAACGACCGGTTCGATGACCCAGGGACAGGGCCACGAAACGACCTTCTCGCAGGTCGTCGCCGAGATGCTGGGTGTTCCGTTCGACGATGTCCAGGTGAAGTACGGTGACACACTCGGAACACCGTTCGGCTATGGCACCTACGGCTCGCGCTCGCTGGCCGTCGGTGGTGAAGCGATCGTCCGCAGCGCCAACAAGATCATCGACAAGGCGAAGAAACTGGCCGCGCACATGCTCGAAGTCGGCGAAGAAGACATCGAGTTCGCCGATGGCCGGGCCTTCGTCAAGGGCGCGCCCGAGAACGGCAAGACGATCCAGGAGATCGCACTGGCCGCATCTGTCGGCTACTCGCTGCCGGAGGGCATGGAACCGTACCTCGACGAGACGACCTACTTTGACCCGCCGAATGCGACCTTCCCGTTCGGCACCCACGTCGCCGTCGTTGAGGTTGACGAAGCCACTGGCCAGGTCGAACTCAAGCGCTACGTCGCCGTCGATGACTTCGGCAATCTGGTCAACCCGCTCGTCGTCGATGGCCAGCTCCACGGCGGCATCGTCCAGGGCATCGGCCAGGCACTCTGGGAAGGCGCCGTCTATGACGACGAAGGTCAGATCCTGACCGGCTCGTTCATGGACTACGCCATTCCGCACGCCAACCAGTTCCCGATGATCGAGTCCGCCAACACCGTCACCCCGTCGCCGGTCAACGAACTCGGCGTCAAGGGTGCTGGCGAGGCCGGCACGATCGGTTCAACCCCGGCCGTCGTCAACGCCGTCATCGACGCGCTGTCGCCACTCGGGATCCGTGACATTGACATGCCATTGAGCGCGCCGCGCGTCTGGGCGGCGATTCAGCAAGCCAAGGGAGGGCAGTAACGTGTATCCACGCGCATTCGAATATCAACGAGCGACCTCGGTCCAGGAAGCCATTCAGGCGCTCCAGGGCAACGACGACGCCAAGATCATCGCCGGTGGCCACTCGCTGCTGCCGGTCATGAAACTGCGGCTGGCTTCGCCGTCGCTGCTGGTCGACATCAGCAAGATCGACGAACTCAAGTCCATCTCCGGCGGCACCATTGGTGCCGGTGTGACCTACAACGACCTGCTCAGCAACGACCAGCTCAAGGCGGACTACCCGGTCCTCCATGAGTGCATCGCCAAGGTCGGTGATGTTCAGGTCCGCAACCGCGGCACCATCGGTGGCGCGGCGGCGCACGCCGACCCGGCTGCCGATGTTCCGGCTGCCCTCCTCGCGCTCGGCGCCGAGTTCACCGCTGTCGGCCCGAACGGCGAGCGAACCATTTCTGCCGACGACTTCTTCGTCGATATCCTGACGACCGACCTTCAGCCAGACGAGGTTCTGACGAAGATCACGCTCCCGGCCACCGCACCGAAGTCGGCCTACGAGAAGTTCGCCCACCCGGCCTCCGGCTACGCGATCGTGGGTGTCGCTGCCGTCGTTGGCGATGGAGGCGTCAAGGTCGCCGTTACCGGCTCGACCTACAAGGCGACGCGGCTGACGGGTGTCGAGCAGGCACTCTCGGGCAACATCGACGCCGCTGCGATCGACGCGGCCGCCGAGCAGATTGGCGACCTCGACTACGCCGGGGATCACTTCGCTTCGGCCGAGTACCGTGCTCACCTCACCAAGGTCTACGTCAAGCGCGCCCTCAAGCGAGCCGCTGGCGTCTAATTCACGCGGACACGCAAGAAGGGGCTGGTCTAGTACCAGCCCCTTCTTGCGTTCCTGGATGTTAGCGTAGTCGTCATCCGGTGAATGACTCTGGCCCGAAGCGGCCATAGGCGATGAAGATCGCCAGTGCAAGATAGATCACATTCAGCGCGATCAACTTGTATTGCCCCAGGCGACCGTGGACGACCATCGCGCCAAGCATCAGCACCACCCAAAGTGCGGCCGTGATCGGCACCAGCACCGGGACGACATCGACAACTGCCGGAAGGATCAACCCTACAGCCGCAAGCAGTTCCAGAACACCGAGCGTCTTGACGAAACCGGCACTCACGCTAGATGTCCAGCTAAGTGGATGGGCGTCCAGCTTCTCTTTCGGCACGAACGTCTTGCTGATACCGGCCGCTAACGCGACTGCGGCAAGCAGTCCGGCAGCGATCCAAAGTGCGATATCCATCGAAGTCTCCTCTCTAGGCCGGGACAGTCGCGACCTGGTTGGCGGTGCCGGCCCGCTCCTCCAGGAAGTCCTCCCACGTGCGTTGGCCGACTGCTCGACCGGGATTCAGGTTTGCGCCGTTGCGGAACGCCTGAGCGGCCATGCCCGGCAGTCTCATCGGCATGATCAGGCGGTGCTTGCCAGTCGCCTGCAGGTACGAGCGCACCAGATCGGACATCTCATACACCTGCGGCCCGCCGATCTCTGGCACGAGTCCGGCTGGATCCCCGAGGGCGAGTTCCACGAGTCGGGCGGCCACCTCGTCAGCCTCAATCGGTTGGAACTTGAAACCGGACGGCACCGGGACCACCGGCATCTTGGCCATGCCGCGCGCCGTCAGTAGTGTCAGGTCGTGAAACTGGGTCGCCCGTAGCGTCGTCCACGGCAGGCCAGATCCGGCCACGATCCGCTCGGATTCCGCCTTCGACCCGAAGTAGCCGAACATCATCCGATCGACCGCGCTGGCCATCGGAACGCGATCGGCCCCGACCACCGAGATGTAGATGAGATGCCCAACCCCAGCCCGTTGAGCGGCGTCGACCAGATGCTGAGTCTTCACCTCATCACCCTTGCTGCTTCCGGCCAGGTGGAGGACCACCTCAATCCCGACCACCGCATCCTCGACCCCGTCTCCGGTCGCGAGGTCCGCCGTCACGTACTCAACGCCTTCTTCGGGGGAATGAACTCCGTGCGTGCCGCCTCTGCTGAGGACGCGAACGTCCTGACCAGCCGCGCGCAGCCGTCGAACGACATGTCGTCCCAGCGTGCCTGTGCCACCTGTTACCAGCATCTGTGCTGTCATGGTTGCAACTCCTTGTCACAATCGTTGTGCCGGACGTGTCAGAACGTTGACCCGTCGATTCACTGACACGCGGCATCGGGAGGATGTGACACGATGAACGAAAACAGCTTGCTGGCGACCGAGTTTGAAGCGCACCGCCCTCATCTGCGGGCGGTCGCGTACCGGATGCTTGGCTCGCTTGCGGAAGCCGAGGACGCGGTTCAGGACGCGTGGCTGCGTATGAGTCGAGCCGGCGCAGATAATGTCGATAACCTCGGCGGCTGGATGACGACGATCACGGCGCGCGTCTGCCTCAACATGCTGCGCTCCCGAAAGACCCGGCGTGAGGAGACGTTCGGCGTACACCTGCCTGACCCTGTCGTGAGTGTCGTCGGGGGAACACAGCCCGAGCAGGAGGTCGTGCTGGCCGACTCGGTCGGTCTCGCGCTACTGGTCGTGCTCGACGCGCTCTCTCCCGCCGAACGGCTCGCCTTCGTGCTGCACGACATGTTCGACTTGCCATTCGACGAGATCGCACCGATGGTAGAGCGATCGCCGGAGGCCACCCGCCAACTGGCCAGTCGCGCACGGCGTCGCGTCAGGGGAGCGGAGATCGGTGAAGTCGAACCTGATATCGACCGTCAACGGGAAGTCGTCGACGCCTTCTTTGCCGCCGCACGCGGTGGGAACTTCGATGCCCTCGTTGAACTGCTCCACCCGGATGTCGTCCTGCGCGCCGACTTCGGGGCTAAGAAGCCTGCGCTGTCGCGAGTGGTTCACGGGGCGGAAGCAGTGGCTGGTTCGGCGCAGGCTGGCGCGAACCCGCACGCGATCCTGCATCCGGTGCTCGTCAACGGGTCGGCTGGCGTCGCCGTGGTGATCAAGGGTCGCCCGTTCGCCATCATGGGTTTCACCGTCGGCGACGGCAAGATCTCGGCGATTGACGTCATCGGCGACGCCGAGCGGGTCAGCCGTCTCGTTGCGGATGTCGTCGCGGCTGACTAGCACCCATCGTAGACCGTCCGGCCAGGTTTCCCTGTGAGCCGGACGGTCTACGCACGCGCTAGCGCAAGGTCCAGCACGAGATACCCGAGATACGCGGCAACTGCGACGACGATCACGAGCAGGAGCGCTGCCACTCTGGCGCGCTTCGTTTTCCCGAGCAGAAGTGGAACGAGGACGCCGACCACAATCTCCACCCAACCAGCGTTACCCTGAGTCCTGACCTCAACCAGTAGGTACACGCCCTCCCCGATAAGGACCCCGCCCAGGAGCGCCAGCGCGACGATGTGCCGCCAGTCAACCGTCTCACGCCACCAGTTGCCAGCGACGCCGAAGACTGGCCCGGCGATCAACGCCACGACGACCCAGACTGCGGCGATGGACGTTCCCGGAGGAAAACCGTGGATCACCTGCGCCGACACGTAGTAACTGACCAGCGCCCCGAGGAGTACGACGACACCAGCAAGCGCCGCCACCCGCTCCCTTGCTCGAACGACCGCGCAGACCAGAAACGCCCCGGCCGACCAGACCGCGCCCGAATTCGCCAGCACGTTCCAGCCCACATCAAAGATTCCTTGTAGCGCCTGGGTAGTGAATCCCATCGCCAGTCCAGCACAGAGCGCAAAGACTAACGCCCGTGACGGAGTGTCGATGCTGAATTGCCGAAGACGCATCGTCTGCAACATTGATTCATGTGTCCTTTGCGAGAAGGATATGCTGGCCGTCGCTAGCGAAACTGGTCAGCGTGTCGAGCGGCCCACTCGGCGAATGTCATTGCCGGACGACCGAGAACATCCGCGACGGCTGTGGTGGCTGCCTGTGGATTCTCCATCAGATCGGCCTTCCCCTGAAGGTACCATCCCGCGTACTCGCCCATCACCTTCGAGAGTTCTTCAATGGCCTCATCGTGCGACAACTCGATGAACGGTATGTCCTTCCCAAGCGCCACACCAATCTGCTGCACCTGTTCGGCGCGAGTCAGCGACTCGGGGCCGGTCATGTCGTAGTTCCGGCCGACGTGCCCATCTTCCAGCAGCACCACTGCCGCGACCTCAGCGATGTCGTCCATTGCGATCATCGCGTTCGCTGCGTCGGGATACGCATCGCGAACCACACCGGTATTGCGGATCTGATCCGACCAGATGAAGGTGTTCTCCATGAACTCACCCGGAGCCAGATGCGTCCACGCCACGCCGGACGCTTCGACCGCCTCCGCGATCGGCAGCCAATCAGTATCCGCACTCCCGGAGAGATCGACGATGTGCTGGACGCCAGCGTCTCGCGCCAGCGCGACGACCTCCGAGACGGTGTCGAGCGAGGGAGCCAGGTACATCCGCCCGACGCCCTGGAACACCCCACCGAGGGTTTCCGGCCGCCGGATATTGCCGCGCACGACCTCAATCCCATCTGGAAGAGCGGCCCGCTTCGGGTCAATCGTCAGTGCCCGTACGTTCGTGGCTCCCTTTTCCAGAAGGCGATCGACGACCATCCGTCCCACGCTTCCCGTCGCACCAGTCACCAGGATCATCCGTGCACCTCCGCAATCGCTCGACGATCGATCCGCCGGGGAGTGGTTGAACCAGCGAATCGGATCCAACGCGCATGATCGCCACTGGACGACTCCGATACTCTCCTCGCCCCACAATCTCCCAAAACCACTAGCCTTCCCCGAATCCCAAATCCCGATTTCCGATCCCGTTCCACCGAATCCATCACGATACAGCCATATCCGCGCCGAACCCGACCATAATCGTGCTAAACTTCACGGATACCGACCCGAGGGTTTTTGCTCGCTACACACCCGAAGTATTCGGCTCAACGCGAGCGTGAGAGTGAGGGATGTTTCGTTGTCGCAGGTTAATGGTGCGGTGCCGTCGCTCGACACCGTTGAAGACGTTCTCCAATCGCTAGGCACCCAGCGCTATGTCGCTGAAACCAGCCTTGCCACCGCGATCTTCCTCGGCCTGAAGCTGCCGAAGCCGATCCTTCTCGAAGGCGAGGCCGGCGTTGGCAAGACCGAGATCGCCAAGGTGCTGGCCGCGATTCTCGACACCGACCTGATCCGCCTCCAGTGCTACGAAGGTCTGGATGTCTCGCACGCGGTCTACGAGTGGAACTATCCACGCCAGATGCTCGCGATCCGCGCTGCCGAGGCCAGCCACGAGAGCCGCGAGGCCGCTATCGCCCAGATCTTCAGCGAGGACTACCTGATCAAGCGCCCGCTGCTCCAGGCCATCGAGCACCGCGGCAAGGCGCCGGTCCTCCTGATCGACGAGATCGACCGCGCCGACGAGGAGTTCGAAGCCTTCCTGCTCGAGCTGCTGTCGGACTTCCAGGTCACCGTTCCGGAACTCGGCACGATGAAGGCCGAGTACCCGCCGATCGTCATCATCACGTCGAACCGGACCCGTGAGTTGCACGACGCTCTCAAGCGCCGCTGCCTCTACCACTGGATCGACTACCCGACGATCGAGAAGGAATACAAGATCGTCCAGACGAAGGTTCCGGGCATCAACGACCGCCTCGCCAGCCAGATCACCCACTTCGTCCATGATCTGCGCGACATCGATCTCTACAAGCTGCCGGGCGTCGCCGAGACGCTGGACTGGGCCGCCGCTCTGATGGCGCTCAACCAGCGCGAACTGTCGGCCGAAGTCGCCTCCAGCACGCTGGGCGCGATCCTGAAGCACCAGGAAGACATCCAGTCGGTTCGCAAGAACAAGCTGGACGATCTGGTCGCCGCCGCGGCTGCTGGAAGCAACGGGTAGGCAACTATGGCAGTTCAGCCTCATACACATGAGCCGAGCGCGCAGGGGCAGAAGCTCCTGCGGCGCTCGCTCCAGTTCGGCAGGCTCCTGCGCGCCAACGGGATCAAGGTCACCTCATCGCAGGTGTTCGACTTCGTCCACGCCACCGAGCACATCGGCGTCCGCAACCGGCGTGTGTTCAAGGAGGCCGCCGAGGCCTGCCTCGTCACCCGTGGTGAGGACCGCGAGATGTTCTCGCTCCTCTTCGACCGCTACTGGCGCGCCAAGCGGATCGTCGACGAGAGCGCCGAGCAGGTCCCCAACTTCGCCGACCAGAACGCCGAGATGATCGAAGGTCTGGAAGACGCGGAGGGCGAAGAGGGCACCGGCGAGGGCCAGATGGCCGAAGGTATGGAGGGCCTCGCGATGGACGAGGACTCCGACGGTGGCGACATCGGCGAGGGCGAAGATTCCGAACTGGAATCCGTCCTGACCTACTCCGGCTCGGAAGCCCTGCGATCCAAGGACTTCTCCGAGTTCACCCAGGAGGAACTCGAGCAGGCCAAGATCCTGATGAAGCACCTCAAGTGGGAGATCGGCATGCGCAAGTCACGGCGCAAGGTCGGCTCGCAGAAGGGCCGCTTCATCGACGCCCGTAAGACGATGCGCAAGTCGCTCCAGACGGCTGGTGTGCCACTCAAGATCAGCGAGCGCAAGATCAAGATGAAGCCGCGCTCCCTGATCGTGATCTGCGACATCTCCGGCTCGATGGACCGCTACTCGCGGCTCCTGCTCCAGTTCATCCACACGATCGAGAACGACATGGCCAAGGTCGAAGCCTTTGTCTTCGGCACGCGGCTCACCCGTATCACGCGCATCCTCAAGAAGCGCCCGATCGACGAAGCGATCACCCGCGTTTCTCGCGAGGTTCAGGACTGGGCCGGTGGAACCCGGATCGGCGAGTCGATCCAGGCATTCAACACCGAGTACGCTCGCCGAGTCCTGCGCAACGGTGCCGTCGTCCTGATCATCTCCGATGGCTGGGATCGCGGCGACCCGCAACTTCTCGGGACCGAGATGATGCGGCTCCAGCGGTCGTGCTACCGGTTGATCTGGCTGAACCCGCTGCTCGGCTCGCCCCGCTATCAGCCGCTCACCCGCGGCATGCAGGCGGCGCTGCCGTTCATCGATGACTTCATGCCGGTCCACAACCTCGAAAGCCTCGAACTGCTGGCCGATCACCTCTCCAACGTTGGAGAGACCCGCCCGGTCCGCAAGCAGGCTCCTCTCGAGTTCGTCAATCAGCGCATGGCGACAGCGTAGCCGGTCAAATAGTCAGTTCGTCAGCCTACTGGTTTGTTGATACAGGGTCGACACCGACCCCAACAAATCAGTAGGCTGATTGCTATTGGTCGATTGCTGCCTGGCTGACTTGCTGACCAACCGACAACTCGACAACCTGACCGGAGGTCACATAGATGGCGCTGATGGAACACCTGCTGCATGCGAACGAACTCTATGCGGAGTCGTTCAGAATGGGGCGGTTGCCCCGATCGCCCCGGCTTGAACTGGCGATTCTGACCTGCATGGACTCACGTATCGACCCCGACCGTATCCTCGGATTGCAGGAGGGCGACGCCCACGTCATCCGCAACGCCGGCGGCCGCGCCAGCGACGACGCGATCCGCTCACTCGTGATCTCCTACCGGTTGCTTGGGACGAAGGAGTTCCTCGTCGTCCACCACACCGATTGCGGCATGCACAAAATCTCCAACGAACAGATGCACAATGAACTGCTCCACGACCTTGGCGCGGATGTCTCTCACGTTGACTTCCTGCCCATCAGTGACCCGGACGAGACCGTCCGCGGCGATGTCGAAGCGATCCGCTCCTCGCCAATGGTCCGCGATGACATCCTCGTCCACGGCTTCGTCTACGATGTCGCGACAGGACGACTGCGCTCCGTCGTCTGATCGAAGCAGCCTCGCAGCCCTAGTCGCCGTCAATGAACGCAACGATGTCCTTTGCGACGCGGGCTGGGTCCTCCCAATGCGTCGCATGACCGTGCCCTTCATAGATAACCAGCCGTGAGTTCGGAATCACCTCGTGAAGCGTCTCCTGATCCGAGCGAGGTCCATACGCGTCCTGATCGCCCCAGAGGATCAGCGTCGGCGCAATGATCTGGTTGGCCACATTCGGATCGTCATGATCGATCAGGCCACTAAAGACGCCACGCCAGACACGTGCTGGCACCTTCATGGTCTCGTCGATGACCGTTTCGAGCAGATCGTCTGGAATCGGTTGCGCCGTGGTGCTCACCTGGAACTCGCGAGCAAACTCACGATCGACCGGGTCGGTGAGCGGGTCGATCGCCTCGCGCCAGAACTCAACCAGTTCCGGCTTGTCGGCGAAACTGTAGAACGCCGCCAGCAGAATCAACTTTGTCACGCGCTCAGGATAGTCAGCCGCGAAGCGCTGAGCGACCGTGCTGCCCATCGACATCCCGACGATGACAGCAGTGTCAATCCCGACCGCATCCAGGAACGCTGCGACGTCTGCCGCGAAGTCACGCGGCAGATAGCCATCCTCGGGCTTACTGGAGTCGCCGTGGCCGCGCTGCGATATCGCGAATACGCGCAGATGCGACGGCAGGCACGGTAGCACCGGCTCGTACGAGCGCCACGAATCGGTCACGCCATGCAGCAGAACGACTGGCCTACCCGCCGGATCACCCTGTTCGACATACTGGAGCGTCACACCATTCGGCAACGTGACCGACTTGACCGCGACTTCAACCGACATGGTTTCTGGCCTCCTCTGGCTCAACCGCGACACCGACGTCGCTTTCCATAGCAGTACGATAGACCACGCATTGGTGTGTCACATCCAGACATCTACTCATTTCACCGGGCAACACGACACGACGACAGTTGGTCAGTTCTGCTAGGCCGCCTGTCTGTGTTGTCAGCGGAATGTCTGTGCTCGCATGTGCGCTATACAATGATAACGGAACGATTACATGGCGACAGGAGCGACAACATATGCGTGACGTACTGGAATACATCGACGAGTGGACCAGCGAAGGCGAGCAGGTTGCGGTCGCGACCGTCGTCGCGGCAGCGGGTTCGACGCCGCGTCCGGTTGGCGCGAAACTGGTCGTGACGAAGTCCGGCAAAATGCAGGGTTCGGTTTCGGGTGGCTGCGTCGAGGGCGACGTCTTCCGGACCGCGATGGATGTCATCGAGTCCGGCCAGCCGCAACTCGTCCACTACGGCATTTCCGATGAGATGGGCTGGGAAGTCGGCCTCTCCTGCGGCGGGACGATCGACGTCTTCGTCGAGCCGGTCAAGACGAGCGGCGCGGCCTGAGCGATGGACACGACGATCTATAAAGCACTCCGCGACGCGATCACTGACGAGGTTCCGGCCGCGACTGCCAAAGTCGTCAGCGGCCCGGACACCGGCAGCGAACTGCTGATCGTGTACCCGGATCGTGTCTTGGGCAGTCTCGGTTCTCTGGATGCAGACGAGCAGGCCGGAGACAGGTTGAGGTCGATGCTGCGCGACGGCGGCACCGCGCTGGAGGAGATTGGCGAACGCCGCGTGTTCCTCGAAGCACACCTGCCGCCGCCACACCTGGTCATCATCGGCGCGGTCCACATCGCGATTCCGCTCGTCACTTTCGGTCAGACGCTCGGTTACCGGACGACCGTCATCGACGCCCGTGCCCAGTTCGCGACCGACGAGCGTTTTCCACACGCTGACCGGTTGATCGAAGCCTGGCCGGACGAAGCGCTCAACCAACTGAATCTGCATCCCGGCGTGGCTGCTGTCTGTCTCGCCCACGATCCCAAGTTCGAAGATCCAGCGATGGAAGTGTTGCTGCGGTCGGATGCTGGCTACATCGGTGCGGTCGGATCTCGCGCAACCAGCGCCGAACGACGCGAGCGGTTGAAGGCAACTGGCTTCACCGACGAACAACTCGATCGCATCCATGGACCTGTCGGCCTCAACATCGGAGGCAAGACACCCGAAGAGATCGCACTCTCGATCATGGCCGAGATTGTCGCCGTCCGCCGTGGCCGCGATCCACGCGCCGCCATTGCGCCCGCCAAGGCGACGACTGGCTCGTGACCGACCACCGAATCGCCGCTATCGTCCTCGCCGCCGGTGGTTCGACGCGCCTCGGCCGGCCCAAGCAACTGCTGCCGGTCGGTCAGACGCCGCTCCTGCAATACACCCTCCACATGGTGCGCCAGACCGAACTCGAACCGCGAATCCTCGTCCTCGGTGGCTACGCCGATGAGGTGCAGCGAGCCGTCGATACGCGTGGCTTCGAAGTCGTCCTGAACCCCAACTTTGCCACCGGCCAGTCCTCGTCACTCCGGGCTGGTCTCGACGCATTGCCGGACGACATTCAGGCAGCCGTTGTCATTCTCGGCGATCAGCCACTCGTCCCGCCTTGGCTGGTCAACGACCTCGCGTCGGCGTTTGATCCGGACCGGCACGTGGCAGTCCGTCCGCGTTGGAGCGATGGCCCCGGCAACCCGGTCGTCCTCGGTCGTGCGCTGTTTCCAGCCCTCCGCGAGCTAACCGGCGATGTCGGCGCCCGCGATGTCCTGCGAGCGCACCGCGACCGCATTCTGGAGATTCCCGTCGCGCACCGCGCCGCGCCGCGCGATGTCGATACTCTCGACGACTTCGAAGCCCTGCTGCTCGACTGGTCATCGACTGGCGCGCCAGATGTTCCCCGCTACTGCCAGCGCTGCGCCAGCGCCGTCGGCTTCAAAGAGATCCACCAGCGGCTGCGTCCGTGGTGTCCGGTCTGTGGATTCACGTACTACTACGACCCGAAGGTCGCAACGGCTGTCGTCGTTGAGATCGATGGCAAAGTCGTCCTCCAGCAGCGCGCCATCGACCCGGGAATCGGCAAATGGACCTTCCCCGGCGGGTTCGTCGAACGTGGCGAGCCAACCAGGCTTGCGGCGTCCCGGGAGATCGCCGAAGAGATCGGCATCGACATCGCCCCCGACTCGCTGACGCTGATCAACGTCTACAGCGAACCGGGCGAGACCGTCATTCTCGTCGCCTGGCACGTTCGTGCCGACGGCCAGACCCCGAGGATCGCCGACGGAGAAAGCACCGCCGTCGAACTCTTCGCCCCCGATAAACTCCCCGACCTCGCCTTCCCCCGCAACGCCCGCGTCCTGACCGACGCCCTCCGCTTGACCACGCGCTGAGGAACGGCGAAACTCGCAGGACGGGAGCACGCCTCCCATCAGTCCCTTCCCGACACGGAGGGCCGTGCATCACCTGAATCCAAACTCCCCTCTCCGCGCCGGGGAGGGGTTGGGGGTGGGGTTCGCGAATCCCACCAACTCAAGGAGGATCGACACATTGACTCACCACGAACCAACCGGACTGATCGGACAACCCATCAAACGCGAGGATGACCGCAAACTGGTGATTGGCCGTGGTCGATTCGTCGATGACATCAATCCACCCGGCACGCTCCACGTCGTATTCATCCGATCGCCGTTCGCGCACGCCGAGATCGTTTCCATCGACACCAGCGCGGCCAAGGCTGCCCCGGGTGTCATCGCCGTCGTCACCGGTGCCGAACTGGGCGACTGGATGAAGCCGTCCGTCATTGCCGAGGCATTGCTGCCCAACCGACCACTCTACCGCCACTCGATCGTCGCCGACCGCGCGCGTTACGCAGGCGATGCGGTGGCTGCCGTCATCGCCGAATCTGCCGTCGCAGCCGCCGACGCCGCCGAACTTATCGAGGTCGAATACAACGAACTCCCGGCCGTTACCAGTTCCGAAGCCGCCCTGGCCGATGACGCCCCAATCGTCCACGACGGTTGGGAGAACAACATGGCCTACCACATGCACGCTGGCGCCGGAGATGTCGACGCCGCATTCGCCGACGCGGCCCACACCATCAGCCTACGGCTCGTCCTGCCGCGCATTGCTTCCGTCTACATCGAGCCGAAGGCTGCCCTCGCGACCTGGGACGCCATTGAGGAACGATTGACCGTCTGGGCATCGACCCAGGCACCGCACGGCCTGCGCAATCAAATCAGCACCGTCCTCGACATGCCGGAACACAACGTCCGGGTGGTCGCGCCCGATGTCGGCGGCGCGTTCGGCACCAAGGGCCGTCACGCCCCCGAGTACCTGTTCGCTGCCGCCGCCTCGAAGAAACTTGGGCGGCCGGTCAAGTGGGTCGAGGATCGTTCGGAGTACTTCCACATCGCCAACCAGGCCCGCGACCAGGTGCAGTACGTCGACGCCGCCGTCACCGAGGACGGGACGATCACCGGCCTCCGCGTTAAGGTCTTCGTCAACTGCGGCGCCTACAACGCCTCTGGCCACGGCCAGCGCACACTCATCATGTCGGGTGGTGCCTATCGGGTGCCGAATCTCGTTACCGATGTCTACGGCGTGATGACGAACACCACACCGACTGGCCCATACCGCGGTGCGGGACGTCCCGAAGCCGCTTACATGGTCGAGCGTCTGATCGAAGAGATCGCCCGCGTGACCGGCATCGACTCGCTGGAACTGCGGCGTCGAAACTTCATCCCGCCCGACGCGTTCCCCTACAAAGCACCGACCGGCGTGACGTACGACTCCGGCGACTACGAGCGCGCACTGGATGTCGCACTGGAGTACCTCGACCTCTCAGCCGAACAGCAACGCGTCGAGCAACTGCGAGCCGAAGGGAAACTCGCTGGGATTGGCGTCGCGGTCTTCGTTGAGCCGTCCGGCGGCGGCTGGGACAGCGCAGAGGTCAAGGTCTCGCCATCTGGTGCGGTCATGGTCTCGGTCGGCGTCTCGCCACACGGTCAAGGTACCGACGTCGCCATCCGTCAACTTGTCGCAGATCAACTCGGCCTCTCGCTCGATCAGGTTGAGATCCGTGCCAGCGACACCGAC
>Ga0180215_1000166_pt1 | contig 95678 bp, 103 predicted proteins | sample eDN3rd37CBELigBY_FD_128871 | JGI IMG/M metagenome (GOLD analysis project Ga0180215, IMG submission 128871) | Enriched backyard soil microbial communities from Emeryville, California, USA - eDNA 3rd pass 37_C BE-Lig BY (version 2) (version 2) | ecosystem: Environmental > Terrestrial > Soil >...
AGTTAGATAAATTTGGTTGGCGAACCAAAATTTATTTTAGCACTAAGAGGGGCTTTTTTTAATACATCGCTATAAGCTTTCCTGAACCATACGCCTAGCGTATGGTTTTATTTCGATAATAAAAGACCGAATGGATTATTCATCCATTCGGTCTTTCATTTGTTGCAGTATTTTCTTTTCCAATCTTGAAACCTGCACTTGGGATATTCCAAGACGAGATGCAACCTCTGATTGCGTTTGGTCCTTATAATATCTCAAGTAAACAATTAAACGTTCCCGCTCATCTAATTCACGAATTGCTTCCTTTAAAGCAATTTTATCAAACCACTTTGTTTCACTATTGTCAGCTATTTGGTCTAATAGTGTAATCGGATCACCATCATTTTCATAAACGGTTTCGTGAATGGAAGAAGGTGCTCTACTCGCTTCTTGTGCTAACACAACATCTTCAGGTGATATTTCTAAGAACTCAGCAATTTCGGCAACCGTAGGAACTCTCCCAAGCCTCTTCGATAATTCATCTTTTGCTTTTCGTATTTTATTACCTGTTTCCTTCAAGGAACGACTAACTTTAACTGTTCCATCGTCACGAATAAAGCGTTGAATTTCACCGATAATCATCGGAACAGCATAAGTGGAAAATTTTACATCGTATGATAAATCAAATTTATCAACAGACTTCAACAAGCCGATACATCCAATTTGAAACAAGTCATCTGGTTCGTAGCCACGGTTTAGAAAACGTTGGACAACGGACCAAACTAACCTCATGTTCTTTTGAACAATCAAATCTCTAGCAGCTTGCTCCCCACTTTGGCTACGTTTGATTAAATCTTTGACCTCATAATCCTTTAGGTACGTTTCACTTTTATCGTTCTTGACCTCCACATCCATTGGCAAGTCTCCTTAATTGCATAGCGCTTTGCTCTTTAGTAAATGCTTCTTTAGACGTAAAACTGTCCCTTTGGAAGCGGATGTCTCCACTTCAACTTCATCCATAAAGTTTTCAATAATTGTAAAGCCCATTCCAGAGCGTTCTAGCTCAGGTTTGGTAGTAAATAACGGCTGACGTGCTTCATCGAGATCGATAATTCCTCTTCCTTCATCCCTAATAGTGAGAGTAACGATACTATCTTCCTCGAGTGTACAAGAAATATAAACAGTTCCATTCGGGTCATTCTCATAACCATGAATAATGGCATTTGTAACAGCTTCTGATACAACAGTTTTTATTTCTGTAAGTTCATCCATCGTTGGGTCGAGTTGAGCAATAAAAGCTGCAACTGTAACACGTGCAAAAGATTCGTTTTGACTAAGCGCTGAAAATTGAAGTTGCATTTCATTTTTCATGTTATGCCACCCCCAATGTTTCGAGCGCATTATTTTCATTTGGTTCAAGTCGAATGATTTTAAACAAACCTGACATTTCAAACAATCGTTTTACTGCAGGAGAGATTGAACAAACAACCATTTCTCCTCCCGCGTTTTTTATTTGCTTGTATCTTCCCAAAATCACTCCAAGACCAGAACTGTCCATAAAAGATAAATTGGCTAGATTTAACACAATATGATTAATTGGTTGGTTTTCTAATACATTTGTTACTTTTTGGCGCAATTCTTCTGCAGTATGGTGATCTAGTTCACCACTAAGCCGAATGCATAGTACATTTTGTTTTACTTCTAAATCAATTGCAAGACTCACTATATCTTTGCCTCCTTGTCTTTCGTATAGTGAGTCATTTCGATATCTAATAGATAGATTCCTTCCCGCTGACAAAACTAGTGGTTATTCGGCAAAATTATCAGAAAAGCGGTAGGTGCTTGACCAGAGGCGACAAGCATAAGACATTCCGACTAAAAGGTCGTTCTTTTGACCTTTTTGGCGGATTGGCTTATGACTCGAGCCTCTAGCACCTATAGCTAGACAAGAAAAGCGGTAGGTGCTTACGAATACTGAAACTATAATTAAGACGACTTAGTAAATGCACCAAATGTCCGCTTAAATAATTTCCACCAACTCGCTTCAGACACATCATTTTTAGCCACAATTGGACTCTCACTTAAAACTTCATCATTTTTCTTAATCAGTAACTTCCCTAGTTCATCACCTTTTTTAATTGGTGCATGAATATCCTTATTTACTATGATCTGTTTTTCAACATTATCAATATTTTCACCCTTTTTTGTAAGGACAGAGATAGGCTCTGAAGTGACTAATTCAACTGATTTTTCACTACCCTTTCCTACCTTAGCTGTTGATACAACTTCATTTCTTTCATACATTGGGTGGGTTTTATACTGACTAAAACCATAATCTAGCATTTTAGTTGTTTGAGCATTACGTTCTTTCGGATTTGGAGCTCCAAAGATAACTGTGATTAGTCGCATGCCATCTTTTTCTGCTGTAGTAGTTAGACAATATTTTGCTTCACTGGTGTAACCTGTTTTTATACCGTCCACACCTGGATAGAATTTAACCAATCTATTTGTATTAACTAACCAGAATTTTTTATCCGTATTTTCTCTCAAGTAATCCTCATACTTACCCGTATATTTGGTAATATTTTCATACTTAAGTAATTCCTTTGCCATGATTGCCATATCATGTGCTGTACTGTAATGATCTTTTGCAGGCAAACCTGTAGGGTTTTGAAAATTAGTATTTTCCAAACCTAATTCCTTTACTTTTTTATTCATCATTTCAACAAATGCCTCTTCTGAACCAGCAATTCGTTCAGCCATTGCTACAGATGCATCATTACCAGATGCAATTGCAATTCCTCTTAGCATTTCGTCTGTAGTCATTTCTTCACCTGGCTCAAGGAAAATCTGAGATCCACCCATGGAAGCAGCATGTTCACTAGTTCGTATTTTTTCCTCTAGAGTCAAACTACCATTATCCAATGCTTCCATAATAAGCAACATAGTCATGATTTTTGTCATACTTGCTGGTGGTAGTTTTTCATGACTATTTTTTTCATAGAGTACTGTTCCAGTATCTCTTTCAATAATAATTGCGGATCTTGCATTTTCAGCTAATTTGGGAGATCCTTCTTCTGCATGAGCAAAAGGTGTACCTACCGAAACTATTAATGAAAAAAGTAATAGACTTATGTAAAAGCGTTTCATCACAAACCCTCCATTCTTATATACATCCCATTTTTTCCAATTAACCTAAATTTATACAAGGAAGGAAATCCCTTTTCCAAAATTTTCTTAGAAAGAAAAAAGTACGAAGAATTTTCTTCGCACTTTTTGGCTGTATAGCTTTTTATTCGACTTTATCAATAATAAGTTGAGGTGCATTAATTTTATTTGTAGTTATTTTAATGCTATGATAAATAATCTCTTTTACCTCATCAATATCATCTACATTACTATGGATTGTCACAAGACTTTCACCTTTTTTCACCTGGTCACCGATTTTTTTCTTTAATACTAAACCTACTGCTAAGTCAATCTTCGAATCTTTCGTTACACGCCCTGCCCCTAATAACATTGCAGCAGTGCCAATTGCATCGGCTTCAATTTCAGAAACATATCCATCTACCTTAGATGGTAACTCGACTTGAAACTTTGCTTGAGGTAATGTTGATATATCATCAACTACTGAGGAATCACCATCTTGTGCACTCAAAAAAGTTTTTAATGTTTTTAATGCTTTTCCTGATGTAATTGATTCTTTGAGAAGAAGCCTTGCTTCTTCAGTACTCTGAGCTTTTTCTGCCAACATCACCATATGACTTCCTAGAGTTAAACATAACTCCTCTAAATCACTTGGCCCATTTCCTTTTAATGTATCAATCGCTTCCTTTACTTCTAGCGCATTACCAATTGCAAAGCCAAGTGGTTGGCTCATATCAGAAATCACTGCAATTGTTCTACGTCCAACATTATTTCCGATATCAACCATAGCCTTTGCTAGGTCTCTGGCTCCATTCACATCTTTCATAAAAGCACCAGAACCGGTTTTAACATCTAAGACAATGGCATCGGCACCAGCAGCAATTTTTTTACTCATGATTGAACTAGCAATAAGTGGGATACTATCTACTGTTGCTGTCACATCTCTTAAAGCATACAGCTTTTTATCTGCAGGAGTTAAGTTTCCACTTTGTCCGATAACGGCTACTTTGTTTTTATTAACTAATTCAATAAACTTTTCATTGTCAATTTCAACATGAAATCCTGGTACGGATTCAAGTTTATCAATCGTTCCACCTGTATGCCCTAACCCTCGTCCTGACATTTTTGCTACAGGCACACCTACTGATGCAACTAACGGCGCTAATACTAGCGTTGTTGTATCTCCTACACCCCCAGTGGAGTGCTTATCAACCTTTATTCCTTCAATGTCAGAAAGATCAATCATATCTCCTGAATTAACCATTGCCATTGTCAACTCAGCACGTTCTTTATCGGACATACCTTGAAAGAAAACAGCCATAGTAAAGGCACTCATTTGATAGTCAGGGATTTCTCCATTAGTGTAGCCATTAATCATAAATGAAATTTCTTCTGCAGTTAATGAATGTCCTTCACGCTTTTTTTCAATTAAATCTACCATCCGCATGCCTATTCACCTTTTTCTTTTGTTCCTTAATTTTAACACTACATTTCTTGAACAATCTGTTTTACTAACTGGAGAAAGTTCGCTTTTACTTTTTCTGTTGTTTCAATTACCTCATCGTGTGTGAGTGGCTGATCTAAAATCCCTGCAGCCATGTTCGAGATACAAGAAATTCCTAGAACTTGTATTCCCATGTGACGAGCAACAATTACTTCGGGCACTGTTGACATACCTACTGCATCTCCACCTAAGGTTCTTAGCATTCTTATTTCAGCTGGTGTTTCATAGCTAGGACCTGTATTACCTATGTATACCCCCTCTTTGATATCTATATTATTTCTTTTAGCAATATCTCTTGCAAGTTGAAGGAACTGTTTTGAATAGGCCTCTGACATATCTGGAAATCTGACACCAAACTCAGGGTCGTTCGGACCTATTAACGGATTTGTTCCCATATTATTGATATGGTCAGTAATTAGCATTAAATCACCTGGTTTATAGGACTCATTTATTCCTCCTGCAGCGTTTGTAACAATTAATGTCGTAACTCCAAGTTCCTTCATAACCCTAACAGGAAATGTTACCTTATCAAGACTATATCCTTCATAAAAATGAAATCTACCTTGCATTGCTACAACATTTTTACCATTTAACTGTCCAAAAACAAGCTGTCCTACATGACCTTCTACTGTCGAGACAGGGAACTCAGGAATCTCACTATACGGAAGCTTTGTTTCATTTTCAATTTCGTTAGCTAATACACCAAGACCTGAACCTAAAATAAGACCGATTTCGGGAACAAGACCACATTGTTCCTTTATATAGGTAACAACTGCATCGATAGGCCTTTTATTTGCCATTGTTCATTCCTCCTATATATGAAAGAAAACTCTCTCCAAACTGCGGCATCTTCACTCGGAAATTCTCCGCTACGGTTGCACCCACATCAGCAAATGTTTTTCTCATTGGGATTTCTCCACCCTTCTTCATTCTCGGACTATATGCAAGCAATGGTACATATTCCCGCGTGTGGTCTGTACCTGGATGTGTAGGATCATTACCATGATCGGCGGTTATAAGTAATAAATCGTCTTCAGTTAAGTTTTCCAAAACCTCTGGTAAGCGTCGATCATATTCTTCCAGTGCTTCACCATATCCTTTTGGATCCCTTCTATGTCCGAATAATGCATCAAAATCAACTAAGTTCAAAAAACTAAGTCCTGTAAAATCCATATGTAAGGTTTCAACTAACTTATCCATTCCATCGTTATTTGATTTTGTACGCAGCGATTTTGTAATTCCTTCACCGTCATAAATATCTGCTATTTTACCTATTGATATACAATCAAATCCACCATCTTTTAACTCATTCATGACAGTTCTACTAAAAGGTTTTAGTGCATAATCATGACGATTAGGAGTTCGTTTAAAATCACCTGGCGTACCAACGAAAGGCCTTGCAATAATACGGCCAACCATATATTTTTCATCAAGGGTTAGCTCTCTAGCAATTTCACATATTTTGTATAATTCATCTAATGGTACAATCTCTTCATGTGCAGCAATTTGCAAAACAGAATCTGCTGATGTATAAACAATGATTGCACCAGTTTTGAGATGTTCTTCACCCAATTCTGCAATGATTTCGGTTCCAGAAGCTGGTTTATTTCCAATAATTTTGCGTCCAGATTTTTCCTCTAACTCATCTAACAGTTTTTTTGGAAATCCATCTGGGAAGACACGAAAGGGTTTTTCGATATGAAGACCCATGATCTCCCAATGTCCTGTCATAGTATCTTTTCCATTTGATGCTTCTTGCATTTTTGTATAATAACCTAAAGGATGTTCAACTTTAGATATACCTTTTACCTCTTTAATGTTACCTAGTCCAAGCTTCTCCATTGTTGGCATCTTAAGACCATTTTGATATTCAGCAATATGGCCTAAAGTATCTGCACCAACATCACCAAATTTGGTAGCGTCGGGTGCCTCACCAATTCCAACAGAATCCATAACAATAAGAAAAATTCGTTTATATGTAAAACTTGTCATAAACTGCCTGCCTCCTCGCACACTTTTTTACTATATTTCCCTCATATTTTTATACTAACCGAAGTTTGCGTAAAAACATTCACCAACTAGATCCTAACTCTTTCATCTTACACTACATATTCGTTTACTTGAAAAAAGCAAAATAAAAAGATTACTAAGCGATTTTTCACTAGCAATCTTATATTTTATTATTATGCACGAGGATGGAATTGAGTATAGACATCCTTTATCCTAGCCTTCGATACTTGTGTATAAATCTGAGTTGTTGAAATATCAGCATGCCCTAGCATTTCTTGAACAGCTCGAATATCTGCACCATTTTCTAGAAGGTGCGTCGCAAATGAATGTCTTAAGGTATGAGGAGTCAATTCCTTCTGAATATTTGCTTCACTAGCAATTTTTTTTAAGTTCTTCCAGAAACCTTGTCTTGAAAGTCTATTTCCATGATTATTTACAAATAATGCATCAGTTTGATGTTTTTTGAGCATAATTGGTCTCGCTGTTTCAATATAATATTTGATTGCATTAGCTGCTGTTTTACCAAGGGGGACAATACGTTCCTTATTCCCTCTTCCATTGCATTTAATAAATCCCATGGATAAGTGAACATCGTCTATGTTTAGATTAATTAATTCGCTTACCCTAATACCTGTTGCATACAATAGTTCTAGCATTGCCTTATCACGAACACCAATATGGCTAGTTTGTTTTGGGGCCTCTAATAAGGCTTCTACTTCTCCTATAGTCAGTACTTTTGGCAACGCCCTTTCTTGTTGAGGAATTTCTATATGTACTGACGGGTCTTTCTGTGCTATTCTTTCTCGGAGTAAGAATTGATGGAAGGAACGAATCGTTGCAATTTGCCTGGCGATTGTTTTTGATGATTTTCCTTGCTCTCGTAAATGTTTTAGAAAATGGCTAATTTGTACGCGTGTAATATCTTCATATGATGTTATCTTTTCTACTTTTACAATATATTGGTAGTATTTTCTTAAATCACGTTCATACGATATAACCGTATTTTCTGCAAGTCCTCTTTCTACAACTAAATAATGTATAAAGTCCTTCAACTGATCTTCCAATTGTCACTACTCCCCATAATGATAGAAAAACTTTAAGCGTGTCACCCAGCTTGTTTCCCTTTCTTCTATTGTTGAAACCTTTATTGCTGAACCCTCTGGCTCATCATATCGATGATAATTCTCATATTCTTGATTAATCCATATAATTCCATAATAAAATAAAATAGTACAACCCGTAAATAAAATAAATATTTTAATCGTGTCAAACATGACTCGCATTGCCTTTCTCATATTGAAACCTCCATTCCGATACACATATCTACATTAGAAGATATGCCAAAATGGACGGGTTTTATACTTATTAATCAAGAAAAGATAGTTAAAATAGTAAAAAAGTCATCTATTTTAAACTTACGTCTATCATTAACCTAAAACTTACTCACTTTAATAGACACCTATAATAAAAAAAACCTTCTCCTAATTGGAAAGGTTTTTATTGTTCGCTTGTATCCACCGTTTCGCCATGGCACCGATGACATATACCATGGAATGTTAATCTGTGATCTTTTATCTTAAACTTCCAGTTTTTTTCTACGATTGCTTCAACATCTTCGAGCAAGTCTTCTTGTATTTCATCTACTGCACCACATTCAATGCATACTAAGTGGTGATGAAAATGTGCTGCCCCTTCTTGACGTAAGTCATAACGAGAAACACCGTCACCAAAATTTATCTTATCCACAATTTTTAATTCGGTTAATAATTCGAGTGTACGATAAACAGTTGCTAAGCCAATCTCTGGCGCCTTTTCTTTAACGAGGAGGTATACATCTTCCGCACTCAAATGATCCTCTTCATGTTCTAGAAGTACTCTCACAGTCGCCTCACGTTGTGGAGTTAGCTTATAACTAGATGAGTGCAGCTGTTTCTTTATCCGCTCAATTCGATTTTCCATCTAACCAATTCCCTCCCTCGCCATTACCATTTTATTATAGCAAAGATAAGGAAACTGTCCAAATAAAAATAATTATAAAATGTGACGAAATACAGAAAGTGCTTGGTGAGAGGAGACAAGAATAGGACAAGGGTTGTCTGGACTTATTCTATCCCATGTCTACAATTTCTCAATTACCCTTTATCAACAATTGCAATGATGCTTTTCATTAAACCTGGAGAGGCAAATGCTTCAAACGCTGAAGCAACAATTAGGATAAGACTTATGCCGACCATCATAAATGTGTATTTTGTTAGTAATTGAAAGATAGGCTCATTCGCTCGCTTCATAAATTGTTGGCGTATCATTTTTAAAGAGAATGATACAGCGACTGTCCCAACAATAATAAAAGAAGGAATGATTAATAAGTTCTGTGGTAATACAGAAACAAGAGAAAGTAAAAAGCCATCCCATCCCATTTGATTTACTAAAAAACCAACAGTAAACCCAACAACAATTCCTTTTAGAAATAATAGAATCAAAATTAGTGGGAGTCCTATAATGGAAATCCCAAGTAACCACATTAAACCAACGTATTTTATATTATGAAAGTAACTTTGTTTAAACATCTCTGCTGCGGTTGTAAATTCACCTTCTGAAACTTGTCCAAAAAATCGTCCTAAATAGTATAATAAATCCTGCTTTTGCGTGTAGCTTAAACTATTTACAACGATTGCCCCAAAGATGACACCCATTAAGAAAAGTACCGTTATAAACAAGTAAAGTGAAGAATGTTCTCTAATATGAATCATTAAAGCTGTTTTTATAGGTTGCTGCTTTTTCATTTCATGGTTCCTCCTATCAGGTACTTACTAGATTCTATGAAAAGTAGTATGACTCTATGACTGATTCTTTCTAACTCTTTTAAAAATAATAGAACCCTACGAAATTACTTCGTAGGGTTAACTTTTCCATATTTTCCAGCACCACCAGCATGAAATGTTAAGCTACCATTTCGCGCACTAATAATAGCATCAGCCACCTTGGGCTTAAGTACAGAACGAAGAGCTTCCTCTGGTACCTCATGTAAAATCGCCATCTCTGTTTTAAAATAATGCCTCAACTTATCAAGCGTTTTAGGTCCTAAACCCGGAATAAACTCTAATGGAACTTGATGGATATAGGGAGCTCGGTCTTGTGCGGGCACTTCTGCACTCTTTAGCTCTTGTAGCCTATCTGCAACACCCTTTACAAACCCTGTATGACCACAGTTTTGGCATTCTTTCTCATTTATATTTTCTGGAACTGTAAAACACTTTTCGCACGCTGTTTTATGGTACTTCCCAAGCAGTGGATCAAGTCCATAATTTGCGATTACTTTTCTATCATCTGTTCGGTGAAGTGCTTTCTTCAACTCCAGAAAAGTTGGTTCAGCCATCCTGATAATTTGGTATTCCCTCGCAATTTTGGGAAGTGAATGCGCATCAGAATTCGAAACAAACTCATAGCTATGAAGCTCGCGTATTTGATCTGCCATTTCAGAATTAGCACTTAACCCTAGTTCAATTGCATCAATTTGATCAGGGTCAAACACTTCCGATAAGGAAGCATTTACCCCTTTTCCATATAAACTTTTAAATGGGGTAAAGACATGTGCAGGAATAAAAAGACCATCAAGTTCCTTCACCTTTTGTTGAAGGTCTTTTCCAGTTGCGTAAATACGCTGAGAACTTAACGTAATATTTTTCATTTTAGTTGAAAGCCACGTCGAAAATTCACGCATTTTTTCAATGGTCGGTAAAAATCCAAGAATATGAATTGGCCCATGGCAGTGTTCATCATAAATTTCAAGCTCAGAACCCAGAATTAGGGTGACATCCTTGAATCGTAAGCCCCCATCTTCAAATTGATAGATTTCACCTATTGATAGCAGCCTCTCTAGCTCATCTAACACCTCTGGGACATGACAATCAATAACGCCAATCATATCCATCCCTTTTTTCTCTGTTGATTCTAGCAAGATGTTTTCAAGCGTTAACGATTTGGCACCTGTGATTTTTACTGGTTTCCCTGAATTGGTTCTACCAATATGAATATGTAAATCCACATAGAAATTCTCCATTTTACCTCTCCAATGCTTGTTTTAACTGTAAATATTGAATCGCATAGGCAGTTTTTGCATCGTAGATTTGCTTGTCATCTATATATGTAATGGCCTCTTCAAGTGTTAGTTCCAATAAATCAACGAACTCATCTTCATCTAAAGAAGCTGCATTTTCTTTTTTCGTCAAATTTTCAGCTACATACAAATGTACTAACTCATCTGCGAATCCTGGCGATGTGTAAAAAGAAATTAATGGAGTTAAGGTTTCACATACATAACCTGTTTCCTCTTCTAACTCTCTTCTAGCTGTAACAATCGGCTCCTCACCTTTTTCGAGCTTCCCAGCAGGAATTTCTACCATAATCCGGTCCATGGGTTTGCGATATTGTCTTACCATGACAATTTTGCTTTCTTCTGTTAACGCAATAATTGCAACCGCTCCGGGATGTTTAACAATTTCACGTTTGCTCGTTTTTCCATTTGGTAGTAATACGTCTTCATGATAGACATTTATTATTTTCCCTTCAAAAATCGTTTCCTTTGAAATTGTTTTTTCATTTAAATGATCCATTACTACAGCTCCTTGTTCTACACATTCTATTCTTCTCATACATTTTACCATATGTCACCGAGGATTAGAAAAGCAGAAGGCGCTTGCCTAGAGGCGACAAGCATAAGTCAAGCCGGGTTGACTTATGTCTCAAGTTTCTAACGACAAGATAAGCGGAAGCGCCTTGGGCAGGCCCGACAAGCATAAGTCTAGCTGTTCACAAATTAATACTTGAAGTGGGGTGAACTAATGGTGAAAATTCATCTTTTTGATAACGGGGTTACGATGGTGGGAAAGGCATGGGAAATTCAAGCGAAACTAAAAGAATATAGTAAGGACTATAAAACCGTTCAAGAATGGATTAATCAAAAAGCGGAAAATCATGATAGGTCAAAAGCTTATAAATAAAGCCATCAAGAAGGGCTTCCTCCCCCTTCTTGATGGCTTTATTTGTTACAAGACTTCTGTTTTAAATACTGTTTCCATATGCTTTATAAACGTATCATGTTGATCAGTAAACGTTGCCATTTTATCACGATGAGCAACTGTTTTATAACCCCTAGCGTACGCACCATATGCTGTTAAAAAGTTGCAAATATCAGTACAAACCCCTGTTAAATGGACTTTTTCAACATCACGTTTTTTTAATTCCTGATCTAAATTTGTATTAAAAAAGGCATCGTATTCTGGTTTGCCAATATAAATCACATTGGGGTCATTTTTATGCTCTAAATACCATTCCTCAAGCTCGGCATACAGTTTTTGCCCCCACGTGCCCTCAACATTGTGCGGCGGCCAAAGTTCAAAATGGGGATCATTTTCCATGTGCTTATCCATACAAAATGCTACTACATTTCCTTTTTCTAGGAAGTCATTCGCTTCCTTAATAATATTTGGAACTATTTTTTGGGCAGGCTCTCCCACTGTTAAACTTCCTTCAGTAGAAACAAAATCATTACTCATATCAATTATTAGCAGTGCTTCTCGTCCCATACTTTCACCCCTTCTTACTGTTACCTTTAGAATAGCATGTTGCTAATTTTACTATCAACATATTTGTGGTTTCCTATCATCCACTGATAAAATAAAGAAAAGCGGATCGCCTTGGGCAGCCCCGACAAGCATTAGTTGAGCCGACAGGGAGGTTTGATTTTCAACCTTCCGGGCGGATCAACTTATGTCTCGAGGGGCTAGGCGCTGCAGCTAGACAAGAAAAGCGGAAGGCGCAATTAAAGGAGAGAGAAAATTGTATGAAGAAACGGCAAATTGGTAGTTCAGATTTATTTGTTAGTGAAGTCGGATTAGGTTGCATGTCAGTTGGAACTGAGGAGGCCCATGCTATCCGTTTAATTGAGGAAGCTATTGATCATGGTGTGAATTATTTAGATACAGCTGATTTATATGATCAAGGGCTGAACGAAGAATTTGTTGGAAAAGTTATCAAAAATAAACGTGACTCAATCATTCTAGCTACAAAGGTAGGAAACCGTTTTGAAAAAGGGAAAACTGGTTGGTCATGGGATCCTTCAAAAAAATACATAATGAATGCAGTAAAAGAAAGCTTACAACGTCTTCAAACAGACTACATTGATTTATACCAACTACATGGGGGAACCGCTCAGGATAATATTGATGAAACAATCGATGCGTTCGAACAATTGAAAAAAGAAGGGTATATTCGTTATTATGGAATTTCTTCCATCAGACCTAATGTCATTCGTGAATACGTTACACGTTCTTCGATTGTTAGTGTCATGATGCAGTATAGTATCCTTGATCGTAGACCAGAAGAAGTCTTCCCCTTATTAAAAGAGCATAACATTAGTGTAGTTGCGAGAGGACCTGTTGCAAAAGGGTTATTAACTGAACGTCCTCTAGAATCAACTATGGTTGAGAAAGGCTACCTGGGTTATGACGGCTCTGAATTAGCTAACGTCATTTCTACTTTAAAAGAAATAGCGGGTATCCGTTCGCTAACTGAGCTTGCCTTGCAATATTGTCTACATGAATCAACCGTCGCTGCCGTTGTTGCTGGAGCTAGCAAAAGTGAACAATTATTAGAAAATATTCGTGCTACACAAAGTAGTCCGTTAACAGAATCAGAAATATTGCAGATCAAAGAGACCACAAAAACTTCCGTTTATGAACTGCATCGATAGAATGAACCCTATCACCATAAAAAATCCTATTGGCTTATAGAACCAATAGGATTTTGTCTTTTAGTGTTTATTTATAATCGGACCACTTTAACTCACTTTCATTAAGTAGCTCTTCGAAGCTTTTATTTTTTTCACGCTCGCGTCGTTCTCTTCGTTTCATCTCTTCCTCTTCTTCTTGAGCCTTATTCTCTATCTCCGTTAGTTCCTTTTTTGTTTCTCTTAATTTTGATAAGACATCTTCATTCAGAAGGTCTCCAAGGTTCAACTTCTCATTCTCTGTTTTCTTTTTAGCGGATGGCTTTTGCTTCTTCTTGGCCATATCGATTCCCCCTAATCCAAACCTGTTTCAATTTTATTATAGCATAAACCTTACATATATTTTTACTACTTAGTTTACTATTACCTATTAAAATGCTTCAAGTTTCACATCTTGTTCTACTACTAACGAAGGTTCAGTGGTCCTCTGAATATCATCTACTGTAAACCCTTTTGCAACTTCAATTAATTTTAGTCCTTGCTTGGTTATATCAATTACTGCTCGATCTGTGATGATCCGATTTACCACTCCTTTTCCTGTTAAAGGCAGGTTACACGAACGTAATATTTTCGCATTGCCGTCTTTCGTCACATGTTCCATTATGACAATTATTCTTTTTGCTCCATGGACAAGGTCCATCGCTCCCCCCATCCCTTTTATCATCTTTCCTGGAATCATCCAGTTAGCAAGGTCTCCTTTCTCCGATACTTCCATCCCACCTAGAATAGCAATATCAATATGTCCACCGCGAATCATAGCAAACGATTCCGCACTATCAAAGAAAGCTGCACCAGGGATGGCTGTTACTGTTTCCTTCCCTGCATTAATCAAATCTGGGTCTACTTCCTGTTTTGGGGGATATGCTCCAATCCCTAACAAGCCATTTTCTGACTGAAGTACAACTTGTTTGGAATTTGATAGATGATTCGCTACAAGAGTCGGCATTCCGATTCCTAAATTTACATAATCACCACTACTTATTTCCTGTTCTGCTCGTCTTGCAATTCTTTCACGAATATTCATTTGATTGGGCATAGTTTGATCCTCCCTGATTCATTTGTTCTTGATTGTCAGCCTTTCAATTCGCTTTTGTTTTTGTCCGACAATTAATCGTTGGATATAAATACTTGGTGTATGAACAATGTTAGGATCAAGTTCTCCTATCTCATAAAGCTCCTCTACTTCCGCGATTGTAATGCTTCCAGCTGTAGCTATCATGGGATTAAAGTTCTGTGCCGTTTTGTTATACACTAAATTCCCCATCTTATCTCCCTTCCAAGCTGAAACAAGACTAAAGTCAGCTACTAAAGCCTCTTCTAGTACATACTCCCTTCCATTAAAGACCCTCCTTTCTTTCCCTGAGGCAATCGGTGTACCAACCCCTGCGGGAGTGTAAAATGCAGGAATCCCAGCTCCACCTGCCCGAATCCGTTCAGCCAATGTTCCCTGTGGGACGAGCTCAACTTCAATTTCACCCGTTAACACTTGCCTCTCAAATTCCTTGTTTTCTCCTACATACGATCCAATCATTTTTTTTATTTGCTTATTCTTCAAAAGCAGCCCTAGTCCCCAATTATCCACCCCACAGTTATTAGAGATAATCGTTAAATTTTTAACTTCAATTTCTACGAGTGCTAATAGTAAATTTTCTGGAATACCGCATAATCCGAATCCTCCAACCATTATTACTGCTCCCTCTTTTATATCCTTTATCGCTTCTTTAAATGAAGAAAAAATGGGTTTCATATCGACACCTCACTATCGATTTCGCTACATTAATGACAGCGTTTACACTATTATATTTCTTTATTTTATTGAAATGCCTTGTAGCAACTCGTTTCTTTCTTCTAAATCCATTTAGATCAAATATATATGTAAGAAAAGCGCAAGCACCTCAGGTCCATTCGTACAAACCATCGACGCGCAAGATTTAGGAATCAGTGCTCTTGCGTCATAGAAGATTCAAAGGATGAGTAAGTTTGACATTCGATATGCCCTTGAGCTAAACAGACTTCGTCAAACTTTATCTTTATCTAGTAATAATAACTGTGCCACTAACTTATATCAGTTAAATTGGGAGGTACCTTTATGCTGAACCTACCAGATCAAGTTAGTATTATTGAAGTAGGCCCTAGAGACGGTCTTCAAAACGAAAAAAACATCATTCCAACAGAAGCTAAAATTGCCTTTATACAACAACTTAAAGCTGCTGGTATTACTGAGATGGAGCTGACTTCGTTTGTTTCACCGAAATGGGTTCCTCAAATGCAAGATGCCGATAAGATTGTCGCAGCTTGCATTGATCAAACAAGAAACTTTGTGCTAACACCAAACCGTAAAGGTGTTGAAAGAATCTATCCTTTGAAATGCAACGCTATTGCCTTTTTTATTGGAGTAAGTAATACTTTCAACAAAAAGAACATCAATAAAACAACAAACGAAGCACTCGAGGAAATTACGCCCCTTATTTTAGATGTTAAGAAAAAAAACTTTTTTGTTCGAATCTGCATCTCCACCTCTTTTTATTGTCCATACGAGGGAAAAATTTCTCCTGAAAAGGTGCTATCTCTATGCTCACGATTTGTTGACTTGGGAGTCGATGAACTAAGTATTGCTGATACGATTGGTATGGCTAATCCAAGACAGGTTTACGATCTCTTTTCAAGCCTTACTAGAATATTTCCAACTGTTTTGCTCACTGCTCATTTTCATGATACTCGGAAAATGGCTCTTGCAAATATCGTCGCTGCGCTCCAAACAGGTGTCACTCGATTTGATACTTCTGCGGGGGGCTTAGGGGGTTGTCCCTTTGCAAAAGGAGCAACAGGAAATGTTGCGACAGAAGATGTTGTATTTATGCTTGAGGAAATGGGAGTGAAGACTGGTTTATCACTTAAGCAACTTGTGAAGGCACTTCAAACAATTGAACCATATCTCTCACACCCATTTGACAGTGGCTATTTTTATTTATCTAAGCAATAACCATTGGGATAACGAAAGTTTTTATTGGAAACAGCATATCTTTATGTTTTCTTCACAAACTATAATGTCGAAATTCATATTGAATAGGAGTGTAGTTACAATGGCAAAAGGGAAGCAACAATCACAAAAAGGAAAAAGAAACTCTGATACAACCAATAACGTAATGGCAGCGGAGGAAATGGAAAAAGCCATTCACCCGACGAACCGTCAAAATTCAAAACAATAAATGAGTATAGGTAACAAGCTGCTTTCCATCATCTATGATGGGAAGCTTATTTACTTACGCATTTCTCAATCCTCCCGCCTTTCTTATGCACTACATATGACGTTATTATTTAATAAATGGTAATATACAATTAATACGTACCTACTAGTGGGAGGAGTACTTAGTGAAAAAGTTATTGTTCACGATTGGGGCTTTGTTAACATACATCATTGCTGTTGGTGTTTTTTTTACTAATAAGGTGATGTTTATAAAAAAGAAAACAGATGAAGCAATTTATCGAAGAGAATTAAAAGAAGGACGTTTTACCTTAGATGAGATTGATGTGTTACCAAAAGAAGAAATCACTATCCCTTCTAAGTATGGATACGACATTAAAGGATGGTTAGTAAAATCTACTGCTCAGAAAAGATTTATTATTATTTGTCACGGTGTTACTATGAACAAAATCAATTCAATTAAGTACATGAAGCTTTTCCTCAAACGTGACTGGAATGTTCTTATTTACGACCATCGCCGACACGGTGAATCTGGTGGAAAAACGACAAGCTACGGTTATTATGAAAAGTTTGATTTAAAGGCTGTCGTTGACTGGCTGAAGCAACAACATGGTGCGGACATAAAGCTAGGTATCCACGGTGAATCAATGGGTGCCGTCACAACGCTTTTATATGCAGGGATGATCGAAGATGGTGCTGACTTTTATATCGCAGACTGTCCATTTTCCGACTTTGAAGCACAGCTCCGTTATCGTTTAAAAGTCGAATTTCGGATTCCGGCAATTTTCATCATGCCAATTGCCAGTTGCTTTCTTAAACTTCGAGATGGGTACAGCATTAAGGAAGTTTCACCGATTTCGGTTATAAAAAATATTAACCATCCAATACTCTTTATTCACAGCTCAAAGGATGACTACATCCCACCAGAGATGACAAAACTTTTATATAAAATGAAGGAAGGGCCAAAGAAACTCTTTATTGCCGAAAAAGGTGGCCATGCGTACTCATTTGGTGAAAACAAGGAAGCTTATGAGGAAGCTATTGATCAATTTCTCTCTGAATTTTCCTAGGAAAAGACATGGTGTCAGGCACCACATTGGTACCTGACACTTAACCTAGTATATCAGTTATTTCCTTTAAGTTATCTTTAATCCATGAAAGGGCCATCTCAATTGACTTAAATTCCTCTGCTTCAAATGTCATTTCATCCTGAAGGAGCCAAACGTCTTTTTGGCTATGAGTGACTCCCGCTACCGACCAATGAAGCAAACTATAGGGGTGATTATCACTTAGAAATGAAACCCATGTTTTATTTTGAGCAATGTTTTTAATTTGGTTAAGCTTTTGATTCATAGATTCAACTCTTTTCTACTAGCGCCATTCGGGGATTTAATATTTGATTTGGGCTACTTAACTGAAAGCTGTTAAATTGATTTTTAAACTCAATTTTCAGGTCTTCATCAAAAAATACTTTTTTAGATGGTTCGACTAATATGGGCGTAAAATTTGTTTGCAAAACCTCATCGTCCTCATCCTTCTCCCTTACGACCCAGAGCATTGGGACTCCACTTACAACACAGCCGCACCCTTCTGTTTCATATTTTAATTTCAACATTTTCTTATCGTTTGATACATAGTCCTTTAATTTATTTATTGCATTCTCTGTAAATGTGATCTTCACCTACATCAGTTCCCCTCTTATCTGTTTGCCACTCATTTTACCATATTTTTATCAGTTAGACATATTGTATGATTTCTTATTGATTTTAGGGAATATGTCCTTTTCTTAATGCTGTTTTTTTATAAAAACGTAAAAAGAATCTAATACGTTTTCTAAACACTCATAATGATTGACAATTGGAAGCGAATACATATAAGATTAATATCAATTATATTTATTTGAAGGGGGAATCTTCATGTCAAACGTACAAATCAAAGTAAACGATAATGGGTCACTTCGAATCACAGGTGATGTTGAATTGCTTGATGGTGAAGGAAATAAAATAGAAACCAAGAAGGCGTTCTCACTTTGCCGCTGTGGTTTGTCTAAAAACAAGCCATTCTGTGATGGTAGCCATAAGGGAAATTTTGAATCAACTGTTCGTGCAAAGTAAATTGAAAAATAATGCTTGCTGGTCATTTTGTTTCCCACTATACTTAGGAATATATAATACATAAACCAAATTTGAGGAGAGATGAGATAATGAATGTAACCGTTTTAAAACCAATATTCGCAGAGGCTGCAAGCCAACTTGTCAATACAACAAACCAATATTCAGGAACAATCCTAATTAAAAAAGAGCACTGGGTTGTTGACGCTAAAAGTTTACTAGGTGTGCTTGCATTATCTTTACAACCTGGACAAGAAGTTGAACTTTCATCAGATGGAAATGAAGACGGCCTTAACGCTATTTTAGAGTTAGGATTATTTGAAAAAAAATAACATACCAAAAAGGTGTTCAAACATTGGTTTTGAACACCTTTTATTAACTGCTTTGCCCCTTTCGCTTATGCTGGTCGCCTCTGAACAAGCGCCTTTCGCTTTTCTTGTCTAGCTGCAGGCGCTAGAGGCTCGAGTCATAAGCCGATTCGTCAAGAAGGTCAAAGTGCAACCTTCCCGCCGACTCAGCTTATGCTGGTCGCCTCTGAACAAGCGCCTTTCGCTTTTCTAATATGGGCGTATGTCGATGACTTGGTTAATTGTTAGATAGTGCGGCTCACCAAACTTATCAATGATATGCAGCTTTTGACTAAGCTCGTTGTAATGATGAATTGTTCCAATCATTAATTGGTGCCGTTTTTGATTGTAATAGGTAATGACTAACTCTTGATTGACTTCAAGCGCATGACATAGCAGATGATTCATCTCTTCCATCTGTTGTTCATCTAATTCTGGCTTTTGCTCATAAGAATCCTCCTCCGCCCATTCCCTTAACAATTTTACATGTTCTGGTAGCATCATTGCTGTCCACTTAATAGAACCTCTGTCCCGTATCATGCTACTCCCCCTCACTAATTAGCTTTATGTCCCCCGACAAGCTTACTTCGATGTCTTGATGTACCTGCCTTTGTATATGAAACTGCCCGTAAAATCGCATCTGAGCCATATTTGTTGCGAATCGAATCCATCACATAACCAACCTTTCGCTGTTTGATGCGATTTGAGTAAAACAAATCAAGTTGCATTTCTGAATCTTCTTCAATGTTCGAGAGCGAAATTGAGATCTTCCTTACAGTTTTTGGAACATAATGCTGATTAAATAATTCAATGCATACTTTATATAATTCCATTGTAATGTTTGTTGGTGAATCAACTGTCTTGGATCGATAAAATCCACCGCCAAACTCATCATGGCTGTAACCGATTCCTAAACTTATCGTCCGACCTGCTTTTTTATGATGACGAGCACGTCTTGCCACCTCTTCACACATTTCTAGGATGACATGTTTGACTTCTTCTGGGTCCGGGTAATCGCGTAATAAAATCTGGCTTTTTCCGAAGCTAATTTGCCCTTGCATAAGCGGAGCTCCTAGTTCGGACAAATCCACACCCCAGGCATGATAGTAAAGCTGATTTCCCATTACGCCGAACTTTTTTTCAAGCAATTCTAACGGATAATTTGCTAGGTGACCAACTGTCGTTATTCCCATTCGATTCAGGGTTTTTTCTACCCTGCTTCCAATTCCCCACATTTCTCGTAGCGGGGAGATTGGCCATAGCTTTATTGGAACATCGTCATATGTCCACTCAGCTACACCTTTCTTCTTTGCCTCAAGGTCTAAACACAGCTTTGACATGAGCATATTTGGACCAATTCCAATGGCACATGGCAAACCATATTCGTGCTCAATATCCGCCTTAATTTTATAAGCAATGGTTGTCGCATCGCCCCACAATTGTTCAGTACCATCCACCTTCACAAAACTTTCATCAACGCTATAAATATGGATGGCATCCTTCGGTACGTATCGATTAAACAATCGTGTAATTTCAGTCGAAATCCGTAAATATACAGCCATCTTTGGATTAACAATTTGGATGCGTGGATCCTTTGGAATTTCAAAAAGACGATTGCCTGTTTTAATTCCAAATTCCTGTTTTAAACGTGGTGAAGCAGCAAGAACAATACTTCCCTGACGCTCTGTATCGCCTACAACAGCCAAATAACACTCTAACGGATTTAGCCCTAATAGCACAGCTGCACAACTAGCGTAGAAGCTTTTCATGTCAATGCATAAAATTTTCTGCTTTGGAAATTGACTGTAATCAATCATAAAATCACCCATAATAAGAATATATGTTCGCTTTTAAGTATATTCTAATATTAAGGGAATATACGTTCGATTTCAATGGAAATTTAAAACAATAGCTGTAGACCTAGCTTAAAAGATAGTATAATATCCAGAAAACAAGCAATGAGGAGCGCGGGGAGTGTGGAGAAAAAATTACTAAAAAAAATGATCCGAAACTATTTTTTTCAATACAATTACGATATAGATTCAGTACCCTTAACCGAAGATGAATATGACAAGCTTTATGATGAGATTAAAAAACAGCACCATAATGCGATTAATATTAGTGATTTGGTAAACGACGTGGTATATGAGTATATTTCGAAATAAGGGAGAAAGGCAAGCAGGTGCGATTCATTCCTTTATTGTCTTTAGAGTTACTTTGAAATGCCCTTTTACTAGGACACGGGAACGAATCGCTCTCTGTTGTTCGGTGTAGCCATTAACCAGCCAAAGTTCTATTTCTTAAACAGAGCCTTACTGCCTATTTTTTCAAATGCTGTAGGGAAAAGTGTATAAAAAATGCTACCCAAATTCATCCAGCCAGGCAGATTAAGCTCCCGTTTAGGTGTTATCATGACATTTACAATTTTCCGCGCAACATCATCAGGCTCAAGCATAAACCGATTGACATTCTTGACATATTGCCCCGACTTATCTGCAATGTCAAAAAAACGAGTACGAATCGGACCTGGATTAACAGAAGTTACCTCTACATTTGTTTCAGCTAATTCCATTCTCAGGCTATTCGTAAAGCCAAGAACCGCATGTTTCGTAGCCGAGTACACACTTGATTTCGGAGTGGCAATTTTACCAGCTTGCGAAGCAATATTGATAATGTGCCCTGAGTTATTAGCAATCATTTGAGGAAGAACGAGCTTTGTACATGCAATAAGACCAAGAACATTAACTTTAAACATTGCTTCCATTTCAGCTAAATCAGCTTCCTGAACATAATCAAACTTTCCAAAGCCAGCATTATTAACAAGAGTATCAACACTTGTGATAGTTTCCTGTATGGTAGTGAATACGTTTTGAATTTCCTCAATATTACTAAGATCAACACTATAATAAAACGGCGTGATTCCATATCGCTGCTTTATTTCCTCTGCAACTTTAGCTAATCGCTCATGACTACGCGCGAGTAAAACTGGTGTTGCTCCCAGTTCAGCAACTTGATAAGCAATAAGTTCTCCAATTCCAGTTGAGGCACCTGTAATAACGATATTTTTTCCTGCTAACGAACGAATTTTCATATAATCACCTCGGACATCTAATAGGACGAATAGTAAAATGGTTTGCTAGAAGTATCTACTTTAATTTCACCTAACTCAAGCAGAAAGTCAAGCTGTCCAATTGTTTCAGACATCGTTAATCCTAGCTGTTTTTGATATACTGTCGGGAAAAGCTTTTTACAAATTACAAATGCTGTCATCGGCTCATTTCTAAGCGTATCTAGGACACTATACGCCCTTTCTTTCTGCCTCTCAAGTCTTGTTGTCACCAAATGGTGCACATCAATAATATCATCTCCATGTCCAGTTATAACTCGAGATATATCAAGGGTTAAAAGTTTTCGTAACGATTCATTATACTGTAGTTGAGGTTTTGGACGTTCAGATTGGCCTAATTGTGGAGGCTCTATCAACGGGTTAGAAGAAATTGTCGCTAACAAAAGATCACCACCGATCAATAGCCCATCGCACTTACGATAAAACGCGAGATGACTCTGCGCATGACCAGGTGTTTCAATCACTTCCCATTCTGGTAGCCCTCGTAATGAAGAACCGACACGAATTTCAGCAGTTAAAGACCTAGTGCAAGAGTATCGAAGAGGTTGCCTTAATGTTGTCACATAGTTACGAAAAGCCAGATCAATCCCTGTCTCCATAAACAAGTCGCTAAAAAACTCATCATGCTTAGACAAGAATACAGGGTCTTTGCTAATCCAAGGCTGATTAAAGGGATGCCCGACAATTTCAGTATTTTCTCCCAAAAAATCTAACAGCCCGACATGATCTGGATGGTGATGTGTGAGTATCACTTGTTTAATATCATGAGGTTCGATATGTAGCTCGGCTAGTTGTTTTGTAAAATGATGCCATGCCTCTTTCGTCTTGACCCCTGCATCAATTAAAGTTAAAATATCACCTTTTATAAGGTAAAGATTCACATCTCCTACCGCAAACGGGGTTGGTACGGTTAATTTATATAAATCCTTTGTACCTGAAACGATATTCATAGAAAATCTCCTTTGTTATAGGATAACGGTCATTAAATAAGTATATCCTTATAATATTTTTTCTTTTTAATGATAGGGCATTTAATGGGGATAAACTATAAATGAATCATGATAAGTATGACAATACATTTTCCATGGTTCTAGGGAATAAAATGCTAAAGAAAACGGCAGCCATTATAAGTTATATGTTTCATATTCAATCGACTATCACGTTTTCTTTAAAACTATTTTAATTACTCTTTGGGACTTCATTTATGACTTATAAAGACTGAAATGGTATGCTAAAAAAGAAAGTGAAGCATTTTTACATAGGAGGAATAATAAATGGATACAGCTCTTTTTTCACCATATACCATTAAAGATGTGACACTGAAAAATCGAATTGTCATGTCTCCGATGTGTATGTATTCTAGTCATAACGAAGATGGAATGCTAGAGAATTGGCATTACACTCATTATGTAAGTAGAGCAGTAGGACAAGTAGGTCTTATTATGGTTGAGGCAACTGCCGTAACACCACAAGGAAGAATTTCACCTCAAGATCTTGGAATTTGGAGTGATGAGCACACTGTTGGATTTTCCAAGCTCGTTAACATGATCAAAGAACAAGATGCTAAAACAGCAATACAGCTTGCACACGCAGGCAGAAAAGCAACGGTGGACGGAGAAATTGTTGCACCATCAGCCATTGCATTCAATGAGAAGTCGAAGCAGCCAAAAGAAATGACGATTGCCGAAATTGAAGAAACCGTTCAAGCGTTCCAAGACGGGGCAAAACGTGCAAAACAGGCTGGGTTTGATATCATTGAAATCCACGGGGCACATGGATATCTAATCAATGAATTTTTATCACCACTTTCAAATAAGCGCACAGATCAATATGGTGGTAGCTCAGAGAACCGTTATCGCTTTTTACGAGAAATCATCGAAGCTGTAAAAGAAGTTTGGGATGGTCCTCTGTTGGTACGTGTGTCCGCAAATGATTATGTAGAGGGTGGTCTTACACCTGAGGATTATGTTGAATATGCTAAAGAAATGAAAGAACAAGGTGTCGATTTAATTGATGTAAGTTCTGGAGCTGTGGTTCCTGCAGCAATTAACGCTTATCCTGGTTACCAGGTGCCTTTCAGTGAGAAAATCCGGAACGAAACAGGCATTGCTACAGGAGCTGTTGGATTAATTACCTCAGGAAGACAAGCAGAGGAAATTTTACAAAACGGGCGTGCCGACCTCATTTTCTTAGCCCGTGAACTGCTCAGAGATCCTTACTGGCCACGAACAGCTGCAAAAGAACTCGGAGTAAAAATTAAAAGCCCGATACAATACGAAAGAGGCTGGATGTAGAAATGCTAAAAGCGCCATAATAGGCCAAGCAAGAAAGACAAGTCCATTAAGAAGGTTGAATTATAACCATTCTTAATGGACTAGCATAGACTTGCGTTGCGTGTATAGGCGCATTCTAACAATCACCAAGCTTATTTATATAGTGACTAAAACACTATCGCAAATTAACTCTTTTTCCTTCAACAAACTCTTTCATATACATCCTCCGAGGTTGCTCCATCATAGTAGCAATTTGCTCAGTCCAGGTTTCTTTCCGTTTTCCAGCTGTCCTTTTATTATAATAAGATGAAATTTCTTGATTGTACTCTTGGAGTCCCTTTTTATAAGTAGAAAGATCTGATTGATAACGCTCTTCATGATAAACATGATGAAATGGTAGACGTGGCTTCTTATCACGTTGTTGAGCTGGGTAACCGACTGTAATTCCAAATAATGGAATAACGCGATTTGGTATATGTAAAAGATCACAAACTTCTTTTAAATTATTGCGAAGTCCTCCAATGTAGCAAATACCCAACCCCATTGATTCTGCTGCTAATACTGCATTCTGCGCAGCGAGAGTAGCGTCAATAATAGCAACCATAAACTTTTCAGTACTTTCTAGAGAAATGTCCACATTCTTGCCTTCCATTTCCGAACACACTTCGTGGCGAAATAAATCAGCACAAAAAACAAAAAAGTGACCATTCTCCTCGACATATGATTGATTGCCAGCTATAGTAGCCAGCTTTCGTTTTGTATCCTTGTCCTTAATCCCAATAATTGAATATGCTTGAACAAAGCTTGATGTGGAAGCAGCTTGGGCACTTTCAACGATTAACTTAATTTGCGAATCAGTCAATGGCTTATCCTGAAATTTTCGAATCGACTTATGATTTAAAATTGTTTCAATAACTTGGTTCAATTAGCACACCTCTTTTTTTAAATTTTCACTATCATTAGTTATAACAAAAAGTAAGACATCTAACCAACTATTAACCTTACTGTATTGATTGAATATAAATACATTATCTAGTAATAAATGCGTAAGCACCGCAGGAATAGCCGTACAAACGGGAAGAGCATCGACGCAAGAATTTTTAAAAAACAATGCTCCTGCGAGGATTCAGGGAAGCAATGTTTCAGCTCGTCGCAAAGCCACATGTAGCAAATTCACTTACTTAAAATCATGAAGTCTCTTCATGTAGTAGCTTTGTTGACTTATGGTAGGTGAGATGTTTTGAAGTTTGATAGGTGATAGGTGCTGGAGCTAGACAGGTTATGTTTAAATTTTATGATTTCTTATCTTTTTAAAAAGAGGTGCAACTCTTATGACAATTAGACCTGCTAAACATTATGAAATAAGTGTGATTAAGCATTATGAAGCCAAGGTTAGAAAAGAAGCGTCGATGGGATACCTACAAGATAATGTGACGAACAATGACGAGTTATTTGCATTTGAAAACAGTTTTTATCTAGTATCGGTCGTTGAAGGTAATTTACAGGGTTGGATTTTACTTGGAGATTCATTTGATCCAAATTTTAATAATTATACTGGAATGATATTAGAACTTTATGTATTTAAGCCGTATCGAAATAAAGGAATTGGAAAACAGCTATTAACCCAAGCACTTCATTATTTTAAAAGAAAAGGCATAAAAAGGGCTCAGTTAAATGTCTTTGCAGGAAACCCAGCTAGGAAGCTTTATGAACGATTGGGATTTACGGAGATTTCTAGGATTATGGAACTACCATTGTAATATAGAAAGTGAATGCTTAGGCAAGCAAACAGACGGAGCAATCAAAAGGATGTCCCAAAGGAAAAGGGTCAGGTACCTCAACTCCGTGGATTCTCATTCCGTTATTTGTTCTAAATTCTTTGTTTGGAATATGATTTAGGATCCACATTCCTTTATTTGTTTTTTCAATCACCAAAACTATCAATTTTGTGCTAATAGTGGAACCTGGTTCCACTCATGCCCTTTAATACAGTTTTTTTCCCATTTAGCGGAATGAGGATCCACATTATTGATTTGGCGGTTTCTCATTCCGTTTTTTGCACCTAAGTCAGTCGTTTTGAGCATGGTTTGGATCCTCGCGGATCATTGCACTAACTGCCAGTAGAGTAACTTCTTTTCGTTTATTTGAATCTCCTATTCCATTTCTTGAGGTACTTTAAAGCATAGCAAGTCGCTAGCGATATATGTATGTTCAAAAATCTCTTTTGCCTCTTTAAGAAGTAACTCAACGTCATTCCCTTGATACCGGGAGCTTATATGTGTTAACAAAAGTGTTTTTACATTTGCAGTATGCGCAACTTTGGCAGCTTGTTTTGTTGTTGAGTGAAAATAATCATATGCGAATTTTTCATCACCAGCACAAAAAGTCGCTTCATGTATAAGTATGGTTGCGTCAGTGGCAACCTTATAACAATTGTCACAAATTCTAGTATCACCAACTATTGCAATAACTCTACCTGTTCGTTTTTCTCCTAAAAAATCATTACCGTTAACAACTCTGCCATCCTCTAATGTTACAACCTCGCCTGCTTTTAACTGTTGATAAATTGGACCAGGCTGAATTCCAATTCCCTTCAACTTTTCAACGAGTAATTTACCTGGCAAATCCTTTTCGATAACACGATAACCAAATGACTGAATTCCATGGTCTAATTTCATTGCCATAACAGTAAATTGGTCATCTTCAAATACTACCCCTTCTTCGATTTCAATGATTTCCAGAGGATATCGTAAATGAGTGGTACTAACCGACAATGTTGTTTCGATGAATGCTTTAATTCCTATTGGACCGTATACAGTAAGTAGCGATTCCCCGCCTTGAAACGATCGACTGCCAAGTAACCCTGGCAATCCGAAGATATGGTCTCCATGAAGATGAGTAATAAAAATTTTTTCGATTCTTCTAGGTCGAATCGATGTATATAAAATTTGGTGCTGTGTTGCTTCTCCACAATCAAAAAGCCAAGTAGCACCTCGCTCTTCTAATAATTGAAGTGCAACTGATGTAACATTACGTTCCTTCGCAGGTACACCTGCACCAGTCCCTAAAAAAATAATTTCCAACAAAAATGCCTCCTGTATAGGTAAAATTCATTAAAATAATTATTCACCATTATAGCACATTTATAGTATTTTGATTTTTTTAAAAAAATACACTATTTTTATCGGATTATGTAGTATATTATAGAAATACTATACAAGTGAAGTTTACAAAGAGAACGCAAACCACTATTATGGATGTATACTAAATGCAATATTTCTTTGCTTGTACTAAATATTTGATTTACATAGAGCAAACGTCTAGAATTAAATATTTGTATAGGATATAATCTTTGTAACTAAAAAAGCTTGGTTTAAAAGTGAGGTTCTTAACGTGAGTACATATTCAAACCCTAAAACAATTATAGTTATTTTTGGAGCAACAGGTGATTTAGCGAAGCGCAAACTTTTTCCCTCAATTTATAACCTTTATAAAAAAGGGAAGATTTCAGAAGAGTTTGCTGTCGTAGGGGTTGCCAGAAGACCATTAACAAATACGGAATTCCGTAACAACGTTGTTCAATCTGTTTCAGAAAATGAACAGCCTACTGAAGAGCAAGAAAGATTCGCAAATCATTTTTACTATCATCCGTTCGACGTAACAAACACTTCGTCATACGTAGAGCTTAAAAACTTACTACAAAATCTTGATGAAGAGTACGATACAGAAGGTAATAGAATTTTCTACATGGCAATGGCGCCGGAATTTTTTGGCACAATTGCGGAACATCTGAAAAAAGAAGGTTTAACAGATACAGGTGGATATTCACGACTTGTTATCGAGAAACCATTTGGACATAACTTACCTTCAGCACAACAACTAAATGAACAAATTCGTCATGCATTTACGGAAGACCAAATATATCGTATCGACCATTATCTTGGAAAAGAAATGGTACAAAACATAGAGGTAATCCGATTTGCTAATGCCTTATTTGAACCGCTATGGAATAACCGCTTTATTTCGAATATTCAAGTTACTTCAAGTGAAGTTCTTGGAGTAGAAGACCGCGGTCGTTATTATGAAAAATCTGGAGCACTTCGGGACATGGTGCAAAACCATATGTTACAAATGGTTGCACTGCTTGCGATGGAACCACCAATTAAACTAGAAACTGAAGAAATCCGTAGTGAGAAAATTAAAGTACTACGTGCACTTCGTAATGTTGATGAAAACAATGTGCATGAATACTTTGTTCGAGGACAATATGGTCCAAGTACAGACGAAAAACAAAACGGATATCGTCAGGAGAACTTAGTTGACCCAGCATCAAATACTGAAACGTATGTAGCTGGAAAGCTTATGATTGATAACTTTAGATGGGCTGGAGTGCCTTTCTACATTCGTACTGGTAAGCGAATGACAGCAAAATCAACAAAAATTGTTGTCCAATTTAAAGACATCCCAATGAATCTATATTTTAAAAAGGGAACAAATGAACAAATTCAGAGTCCGAATTTGCTTGTCATTCATATTCAACCTGATGAAGGAATTACATTGCACTTAAATGTAAGAAAGCCTGGAGAAACAACTGAAACAACTCCAATTAAATTAGATTTCAGTAATAATAGTATTGATGGAATTAACACTCCTGAAGCTTATGAAAGACTAATTTATGATTGTATTCGTGGTGATGCTACAAACTTCACACATTGGGACGAGGTTGCATTATCTTGGAGTTTTGTTGATCCTATTTCAAAGGTCTGGGAAAACCAAATTACAACTGACTTCCCTAACTACCCTGCTGGTTCAATGGGTCCAAAAGCAGCCGATGAACTATTAGAGCAAGATGGTTTCCATTGGTGGCCTATTACAGAACTTGAAAAATAATCGTGAAGGTGAGTCGTACAATTGCGAGTATATGATATTTCTTCAATGATTTCTGAAGGTATGGCCGTATGGGAGAACAAGGTTGAAAAGCAGCCTACACTCTCAACTGAAACAAAAGGCTATGTAACGGAAACTCGTATAGACCTAAATGTCCATACGGGAACACATATTGATTCTCCGCTACATATGATTCCTGGCGGAAAAACATTTGAAACCATCTCAATTGAAAAGTTGGTTGGTCCTTGCAAAGTACTTGATTTAAACAAGGTCGAAGAAAGAATCACAAAGGCAGATTTAGAGCCTTTTGAGATAAATAAGAACGATTTCCTCCTTTTTAAAACAAAGAACTCTGATGATGAAGGGTTTAATTTTAACTTCGTCTTCCTCACAGCAGATGGAGCTAAATATTTAGCTGAAAAAGGGATTCGTGGTGTAGGTACTGATGCTCTAGGCATTGAACGCAGCCAAGAAGGACATCCAACCCACAAAACCCTCTTCAACGATGATATTATCATTATTGAGGGATTACGGTTAAAAGATGTAGACCCTGGTGAATATCTTATGGTAGCTGCACCATTAAAAGTCACAGGCATAGACGCTGCTCCTGCAAGAGTTTTATTGTTGGAAGGGGTAAACTACTAAACACATTAAAAAAGCTGTTCTAGACAAAGGAATAAGGCCTATATGGTACCTTATCCTTACTAGAACAGCTTTTTTGTTTATTTTATAAATTCTGTGAAAACAAAGAGCAGAAAACAAGTGCCTTCTTCACACAATATCCACAAAGGGAATTTCAGTCCACTTTTATGTAGAGGCATTGGGACATTCGGACAGTATTACAGTTCTCCCCGCTTATTTTGTCTGAATCAGCCCCGTATTCTGACACGTTTTCAGGGTTCCTCTCTCATTTTGTCCAAATCATACCGGCTTTCGGACACTTTTACAGCTCTCCTCTCTCACTTTGTCCAAATCATATCGGCTTCGGACACTTTTACAGCTCTCCTCCCTCAATTTCGTCCGGATTATAAGCACACAAAAAGGAAAGGACCCAATAAAAGGACCCTTTCCCCACTCAACCTTATTTTATTTCTCCATCCATTCAGTATGGAAGATGCCTTCTTTATCAATACGTTGATACGTATGAGCTCCGAAATAGTCACGCTGTGCTTGAATTAAGTTAGCAGGTAACGTTTCAGTACGATAGCTATCATAGTATGCTAATGCACTTGCAAGTGATGGAGCTGGAATTCCATTTGCAATTGCAACAGAAAGTACTTCACGTAAAGAACCTTGATAACCTTCAACAATTTCTTTAAAATATGGATCTAACAATAGGTTCGCTAAATCTGCTTCGCGGTCATAAGCATCCTTAATCTTTTGAAGGAATGCAGCACGGATAATACAACCACCTCTAAAGATCATTGCGATATCACCGTATTGTAGGTTCCAGTCATACTCATTAGAAGCTGCTCTCATTTGAGCAAAACCTTGAGCATATGAACAGATTTTAGCCATGTAAAGAGCTTTACGAACTGACTCGATTAGAGCTTGTTTGTCTCCACTGTAGCCTTTTTCTTCAGGTCCTCTAAGGATTTGACTAGCTTTTACACGCTCATCCTTCATTGCAGAGATAAAACGAGCAAATACTGATTCAGTGATAAGTGGTAGAGGAACACCTAGATCTAGAGCACTTTGGCTTGTCCACTTACCAGTACCTTTTTGACCAGCAGTATCTAAAATAACATCAACAAGTGGCTTGCCTGTATCTTCATCCACTTTTGTAAAGATGTCAGCAGTGATTTCGATTAAGTAACTGTCAAGTTCACCCTTGTTCCATTCAGCAAAGATTTCATGAAGCTCTTGTGCTGATAATCCAAGTACGTTTTTAAGAAGGAAATATGCTTCTGAAATAAGCTGCATATCACCATACTCAATACCATTATGAACCATCTTTACATAGTGTCCAGCACCATCTGGTCCAATATATGTACAACAAGCATCTCCATCAACTTTAGCAGAAATAGCTTTTAAAATTGGCTCCACTAAGTCATATGCTTCTTTTTGTCCACCAGGCATGATAGAAGGTCCTTTTAGAGCTCCTTCTTCCCCACCAGATACACCTGTACCAATGAAGTGAATTCCACTTTCATCTAATTCTTTATTTCTTCTTCGAGTATCTTCGAAGAATGTGTTTCCACCATCAATTAAGATATCACCTTTTTCGAGGAAAGGCTTTAATTGTGCAATTGTTGCATCTGTAGCAGCTCCCGCTTTAACCATGATTAAAATTTTGCGTGGAGACTCTAAAGAATTAACAAATTCTTCAATACTATATGTACCAACTACGTTCTTTCCTTCTGCTTCTTGTAAGAATTCTTCTGTTTTGTTTGAAGAACGATTATAAACAGAAACAGAATATCCTCTGCTTTCAATGTTTAGCGCTAAGTTTTTTCCCATTACCGCTAATCCAATAACACCAATCTGTTGCTTAGACATAAACATACTCCCCTTCTATTCTTATTTAGTTATACTCTAATCGACAAAGTTCAACTTACTACGATTAAAAAAATAACATAATAATTTATACTTTACCAATTTTCTCGCTAACTGTCACCTATTCTACAACATTTGTTACTTTTTATTAATATCACTTAGAAAATCTTTTTCAAAACTTGTACCATGATCATTATCAGATTCATTTTCCTTTGGAAGTGAAATCCCTTTTTTTAGTATTCCCTCACCATATTTTTTAGAAAGATTGTCTATTGCTTTGTAAAGTGGCTCTTTTTTTGCCTCTTGTTCATATGAAAATAAATCTAACTGTTTATATGCTTCCCCTTTTTCCACTAAATCTTGTGCGGTGATACCAAGTAACCTCACAGGCTCCTCATTCCAATGTAGTTTCCATAAACGAAGCGCAGCCAGATAGATTTCCTCATCTTGATCAACTAATTTATCGAGCTTCCTGCTCCTTGTAATTGTCTGGCGGTCATGATAGCGGATGGTAAGTTGGATATTTTGAGATAACATATCTTTTCGCCGAATCCTAGTTCCCACTGATTTAGATAATCTTCTCAAAACATCATGAAGCTCTTCTACATTTGTAGTATCCTGAGGAAGAGTAGTCGAATTCCCAATACTTTTCAATTCAGAGATGGCCTCAGGATCAACTGGACGAGAATCAATTCCGTTTGCGCGTTCTTTTAGTCTCATTCCATTAATACCTAGCAATTGTTTTAATTGAACCTCATTGCCTTTTGCAAGATCACCTATTGATAAAATTTGAATAGTTTTAAGTTTTTCAGCTGTTTTTGCTCCAATACCATGCATTTCCCCTACAGGCATTGGCCAAAGTACAGACTGAACATCACGTTTCCTAAGAATGGTAATACCCATTGGTTTTTTCATATCAGAAGCCGTTTTTGCCAAAAACTTATTAGGCGCAATTCCAATACTGCATGGAAGCTTTAAATTTTGAAATAAACTATTCTGAATGTCACGAGCAATTTCTAAAGGCGTTCCTTTATCAAAGCAATCTGTAATATCCATATAACCCTCGTCAATTGAAACAGGCTCAACCATCGGTGTATATGTACGTAGAAACTCAAACATTGCAAGTGAGGCCTTACGATAGCGTTCAAAGTTTGGTTTTTGAACGATTAAGTTAGGACATAGTCGCCTTGCTTCCCACAGTGGCATCGTCGTTTTTACGCCAAACTTTCTAGCTTCATAGCTACAAGTTATGATGATACCTCGCCGCTCTTCAACATTTCCGGCAATCGCAAGCGGTTTGCCTTTTAAAGATGGGTCATAGGCAACTTCAACCGACGCATAAAAGCTGTTCATATCCACATGAAAAACAACCCTACCATTTTTAGGATACATCTGCTTCATGGTTCTTTCCCTTCTCCGTAAAAAATCTATTATCATTTTACCATGTTACATAGTATTTAGAAAAAGCGAACGTTGGTTATTGCAGCCGTTGAACTCTTTCATAAGGGACACAGGGGAGTCATTGGTGCACTATGAATCCCTTGTACTCTTTCCTAAGGCTCACAAGGGATTCATTAAAGCCCTATAAAACCCTTGTACTCTCTCCTAATGCTCGCAAGGGATTTATTAATATCATATGACAACCTAGAACTTAAGCCATTGTAGTCAGTACTAGAAATTAAATAAAGCCACCAAATAGGTGACTTTACAAAATTTAGTTAGAAACTTCCTCAATAATTGCTACAACCATTTCAGAAAGCTTCACTAACTCCTCAATTGGCATTTTTTCATTTGTTGTATGAATCTCCTCATACCCTACCGCTAAGTTTACAGTTGGAATACCATGCCCTGCAATGACATTTGCATCACTGCCTCCACCGCTTTGAAGAAGTTCACTAGAGCGGCCAATTTTAGCAGCAGCCCGTTTGGCAACTTCAACTACATGATCTCCATCTTTAAATTTAAAGCCTGGGTACATCACCGTTACCTCAACCTCAGCCTTACCACCCATTTGGGCAGCAGTCGTTTCAAAAGCTTCCTTCATTTTTTGAACCTGTGCCTCCATCTTTTCAGGTACAAGTGAACGAGCTTCCGCAAGAATGTCTACATGATCACAAACAATATTTGTTTGTGTTCCCCCTTCAAAACGTCCAATATTAGCGGTTGTTTCTTCGTCAATTCTGCCCAGTGGCATTTTAGCAATTGATTTTGCAGCAATAGTGATTGCGGAAACACCCTTTTCCGGAGCAACACCTGCATGCGCTGTTTTCCCTAAGATTGTTGCCTTTACTTTTGCTTGAGTTGGTGCAGCAACAATGATGTTTCCAACTTTCCCATCGCTATCAAGAGCAAATCCGTATTTAGCTGTTAAAAGCGCAGGATCAAGAGCTTTCGCACCTACAAGGCCAGACTCCTCACCAACTGTAATAATAAATTGAATAGTTCCGTGCTCGATTTCTCTTTCCTTTAATACTCGAATCGCTTCAAACATTGCTGCAAGGCCTGCTTTATCATCTGCCCCAAGGATTGTCGTTCCATCAGTTACAACATAGCCGTCTTTAATCTCAGGCTTAATACCTTTACCTGGAACAACTGTATCCATGTGAGAGGTAAAATAAATGGTATCAACACCCTCTTTGGTTCCATTAAGAGTACAAATTAAATTTCCTGCTCCATGGCCTGTTTGAGCAGTTGTATCATCCTCAATCACATCTACTCCTAAAGAAGTAAATTTATCCTTTAACACTTTTGCAATTTCAGTTTCGTATCTTGTCTCAGAATCAATTTGAACTAACTCTAAAAATTCATTTACAAGTCGCTCTTGGTTAATCATATTATGTACCTCCAAAATATTATCCTACTATATAAATCCCTCTAATTTAGACTACCATAACTTTATCTATGAATCCAATAAATCGCAAAGCGTTAGTACCTCGATTAGAGTCCTAGAGACATAAGTTACTGGCTGACTTATGTCTCAACCCTCTAAGCGCTAGGACAAAATATGAATGCACAGACTCTCTAAGTGCTTACTATCACAATGGAATATTCCCGTGCTTCTTCGCAGGTCTATCCTCTTGCTTCCCCTTTAACATTTCCAATGCTTGAATCAACTTGATTCTCGTTTCCCTAGGATCAATCACATCATCCACGAATCCTCGACTAGCTGCAACATAGGGATTCGCAAACTTTTCACGGTATTCGTTAATCATTTCGTTTCTTACAGTTTCTGGATCATTACTTTCATTTATTTCTTTTGTAAATATAATATTTGCGGCAGCATGGGGTCCCATAACAGCAATTTCGGCATTTGGCCAGGCATATACTATATCTGCTCCAATTGATTTGCTATTTAGTGCAACATACGCTCCACCATAGGCTTTTCTCAATATAACAGTAATCTTCGGTACGGTGGCTTCAGAGTAGGCATATAAGATTTTTGCACCATGTCGAATAATTCCACCATGCTCTTGTTTGACACCTGGAAAAAAACCTGTTACGTCTTCAAATGTAATGATAGGAATGTTAAAAGAATCGCAAAAGCGAATAAATCGAGCGGCTTTATCTGAAGAATGAATATCTAGGCTTCCTGCCATCACTTTTGGTTGGTTACAAACTAAGCCAATAACTTCACCATTAATTCTTCCAAAACCAACGACAAGATTTTTAGCAAAATCTTTATGGATCTCAAAGAAAGATTCCTTATCAACAACCTGGTCTATTACTTTACGAACATCATAGGGCTTAACCGATTCAAATGGGACAACATCCGCTAAATCAGGACGATAATCTGTTGACATGTCAGTTTTACCCAGCGGAGGTCCTTCTTTATTACTTTGTGGTAAATAGCTTAATAGCTTTCTAACTTGTAAAAGCACATCCTCTTCGCTTTCTCCCGAAAAATGCGCATTTCCACTTACCGTATTATGCATTGTTGCCCCACCAAGATCTTCTCCACTAATTTTCTCTCCGGTTACAGTTTCAATTACCTTCGGACCAGTTATATACATTTGACTTGTTTTCTTAACCATAAATACAAAATCAGTAATTGCTGGTGAATACACTGCTCCACCCGCACACGGGCCCATGATGACTGATATTTGGGGTATGACTCCTGAGTATATCGCATTGCGATAAAACACATGTCCATAACCATCTAAAGAGGCTACACCTTCCTGGATTCTCGCCCCGCCCGAATCGTTTAATCCCACAAAAGGTGTACCTTGTCTAGCAGCAAGGTCCATTACCTTTACTATTTTCTTAGCATGCATCTCACCTAAAGCACCACCAAATACAGTAAAATCTTGAGAAAACAAATAAATTGGACGACCATTCACTTTCCCAAAACCCGTAACAACTCCATCTCCAGGCCCTTTCTTTGATTCTAAACCAAAATCATGACATTGATGTTCTACGAATGCATTAAGCTCAACAAACGATCCCTCATCCACTAATAAATCAATACGCTCACGTGCTGTTAACTTCCCTTTCTGATGTTGTATATTTATTTTTGCATCTCCACCACCTAACTCTACTTCGCGACGACGGTCATACAGCTCGTTGATTTTATTATAAATATCCACCATAAGAGACGAGGCCCCCTATTCGTTTTTTTCACATAACTCAAAGAGAACATTTCCCGTTGATTTTGGGTGTAAGAAGGCAATCTTAGCACCTTCTGCCCCGATAATCGGGGTATCATGAATCATTCTTATGCCCTTCTCTTTTATTTGGCGGATTCTCTCCTCAATCGAATTGGTACCAAGCGCTATATGATGAATTCCTTCCCCTCTTCTGGTAATAAACTTTGCAATTTCACTATCATCATCTATTGGCTCTAGCAATTCAAACCGTGTAGAACCAACCTTAAGAAAGGCTACATTCACTCTTTCAGAATCCACATATTCAATCCGTTCACACGAAAGGTGAAGTGTGTCAATATAAAAAGGAAGTGACTGCTCGATAGATTTTACGGCTATGCCAATATGATCAATTTTTTTTATCAAAAGCTTCTCCTCCTTTAAGCCATGATGGACAATTCGAAAATCCTGTTAGTTATGTCTATTTTGCCAAGTTTCGCTTTAGTACAAATCGGAGTAGAAAGGATGAGGATTTATGTCCTAACGGCTTGTTCAATAACTGGTTTCACGGTACAATAACATGTATAGAAAAAAGACTTGGGGAGGGAAAGTAATGTCCCGCAAAACTCAAAAAATTGTTGTCTATTTAATGATCGCGACAATGTTATTAACAACTCTCTTAGCTGGGGCGAGTATGTGGTTTTAATAAGTAACAAATACTTTCTACACGCTGGTCTATGCGTTTGCACTAGACAAACTGTGGTTAGATTCCATACTTCAACTTAAAAAAGTGTCTCAAGCTCCAGTTTGAGACACTTTTTGTTACACTAATGAACCTCTAATCCTTTGAATGAACGCTTAATAATAAGATAGTGCTCCATTTCCTTTAAAAACTGAAGAAGTGCTGCTCGCGCCTCGAATTCTTCTCTCGTTGTAGGAAGCTCCATCTGTTGAAAACTAACTCTCATTTCATAAAGCTTTTGTAAAAACATGATGGCCGTATTTCCCGAATGGATTGACTGACTAATCTCTTCAATAAAATCCGCAATGATTTTCCCTTGATCAACAGTATGTGGGATTGTCGTGACAAGTGGAAGCATTCTCTCAATAATATCGAACTGTTTTTCTCTCATTTTAAAATAATGATAATAATGGTTTTCAAGTCTTTTAAAATGATTTTCTACATCGCGAAATGCAACCGTTTTTCCCTCTTGCAAAAGTTCTGCTGTCTCTGTGATCTCTCTTCCATCCCAATTACTGTTGCTACTCCTTAAATAAACTACCATCTCACGAAAAATGATACTGAAATTAGCTTCAATCCTCATTTTATATTTTTTTAATTCCTTTTCTACACTGGGCATATATAGGTTTATTAATAACGCCACCCCGATGCCAATAATAATTAGACCTAGTTCATTTACGACAAGCTGAACTGTGAAATTTTTCGCTGTAAAAGTATGTAAAATAATAACAGTACTAGTGGCAATACCCTCTGTTGCGCTTAATTTGACTAATGTTGGGATAAAAAGTAATAACAGTATCCCAATCGTCACCGCATTATACCCTATCCCCTCAAACATAATAAAAGAAAAAATCATCCCAACCACACAAGCAATGAAACGTTCGGCAGAGCTCCTAATTGATTTTTTCTTTGTCTCCTGAATGCATAAAATGGTTAAGATACCAGCAGAAGCAAAATTATCCAAGCCGATTAGTTGTGCTAGTAAAATTGATATAGACGTTCCTATCGCTGTTTTTATCGTCCGATACCCTATTTTAAACATAAAACAACTCCTAAATAAAAACTATTTTATATACAAAACATTTTTTCATAATAAGAAAAAAGAATGACCATTAATGATCATTCTTTCCTATAATACCTTATCTAAGAAGTCGGCTGCACGTTTACTTTTTGGTGCAGTGAAAAATTCTGTTGGGGATGTCTCTTCCACCAGTACCCCACCATCTAAAAAGAGAATTCGATCAGCTACTTCACGGGCAAATCCCATTTCATGTGTTACAATCGCCATTGTCATACCGGTATGTGCTAAAGATTTCATAACATCAAGTACTTCGTTAACCATTTCTGGATCAAGTGCTGATGTTGGTTCATCAAACAGCATAACGTCTGGTGACATCGCTAAGGCACGCGCAATTGCCACACGCTGCTTTTGACCGCCTGATAAGCGATTCGGGTATTGATCAGCTTTATCTGAAAGACCAACAGATTTTAGAAGTTCACGGGCTTTGTTTTCCGCTTCAGACTGACTTTCACCCTTCACCTTCATTGGAGCATACGTTAAGTTCTCAAGCACTGTTTTATGAGGAAATAGATGAAAATGCTGAAACACCATCCCCACGTTTTGGCGTATCTTCATAATATTTGTTTTCTTGTCGGTTAGGTCTTCCTCACCGATCCAAACTCGTCCACTTGTCGGTGTTTCAAGAAGATTTAAACATCGTAAGAACGTTGATTTCCCTGAACCAGATGGACCAATAATCGCAATCACTTCACCTTTATTTATGGAAGTTGTTATTCCTTTTAATACATCTAGTTTTCCAAAAGACTTATGAAGATCCTCAACCTTAATATGAACACTACTCACTACGACGCAGCCTCCTCTCAAATACTCTACCTAAGAGTGTTAGTCCCATAACCAATAGATAATAGATTAATCCTGCAAACAGTAATGGTTCGAATGCAGTATACGTATTTGCACTTACAACTTGTGCGCGGCGCATAATATCAAGAAATCCAATCGTAGAAACAATTGCTGATTCCTTCGTCAAGGTAATAAACTCGTTCAACAGTGCTGGGAGAATATTTTTTAATGCTTGAGGAAGGATTATGTCCTTCATCATTGGTTTATACGGTATTGCTAACGCCTCTGCAGCTTCACGTTGTCCCTTATCGACAGCTTGAATCCCCGCTCGGATGATTTCAGAAATATAGGCACCTGAATTTAATCCAAACGCTAAGATACCTGCTAAAAATGGGGGAATATCGTACCCGATTAACTGAGGAGTTGCAAAATAAATAATCATCAACTGAAGGATTAAAGGCGTCCCTCGGAAGATAGACGTGTATGCGTCAGCAAACCATTTTAACCCTGACACTTTACTTATTTTAAATAGTGATAAAATCGTTCCGATTACAAAACCTAAAATTGCTGAAACTAATACAAATAATAACGTCACCCATATTCCGTTTAAAATAAACGGAATAGAAGGCACGATTCGGGAAAAATCCAAATCCATGCCTTACACCTCATTTCCTTTAATTATTCCTCATCTTCTAACCATTCTTGCTCTAGCTTTTCAAGTTCACCGTTCTCTTTCATTTCGTTGATGACTTTATTGAAGTCCTCAATTAGTTCGCTTCCCTTTGGAAATGCAATCGCCATACCAGGAGTAACTTCACTTTCATCATCAAAGCCTGCTAGATCAAGCTCCTTAATATATCCTTCTGCAACTGTTTTATCCAAGTATACCGCATCAATACGATTTGATTTCAATTCTTGAATTAACTCAGGTACCTTATTTAATGGTTTCACTTCAAGGTCACCTAGTTGTTCTGATACTTTTTTAGCCCCTTCTTCTTGAATCGTACCTAATTGAACACCGATTTTCTTACCAGCTAATTGATCAACAGATGTTACATCAGAACCCTTTAATGTCACAAACATTTCACCAGAGCGGTGATATTCTTCTGAGAAGTCTACACTTTCTTTACGCTTATCTGTTGCAGACATTCCTGAAGTAACAAAATCAACACGATCTGATTGCAATGCACCAATTAATCCATCAAAGTTCATATCCTTAATTTCCAACTCATATCCAAGTTCATTAGCAATATACTTTGCTAAATCAATATCAAATCCGACAATCTCTCCTGTTTCATCTCTTGTTTCAAATGGTGGAAAATCTGCCGAAGTTGCCATTTCTAATACAGGCTTTTCTTCCCCATTACCTTGTCCTTGGCCACATGCAGCAAGCATTCCTACTATGAACAAACTAATCATCCCGATAACTATCTTTTTCATATATAATTCCTCCCCTATTTGTTTGTATATTCATAAAATCTTTTCTAATATTTATACAACAAGATGAATTTTAACACATTTATATTTTATTTCAATACAATTTTTGACGAAAAATATAAATATATTATTCTGTTATTTTAAACAATTCTATCATTAAAATACTTTTATTTATATAATTATTTTATTGTATATTTTCTGAATTTTATCCATATTCATATTTACCTATAACCAGTTAGAATTTTAATAAAGGAAAAAAAAAAAGAAGCTTTTTCAGCCTCTTTAATCAAAAATGCATTAAATTTCTTCACAATGTTCATCAAATAAATTTTGAAGTTTTGTGATAACACTCATAGGGTCATGCCCCTCAATTTCGTGACGTTCTACCATCGTTACAAGCTTTCCATCTTTCATTAATGCAAAGGATGGTGATGATGGTGGATATCCTTCAAAATACGATCTAGCTTGAGCAGTTGCTTCCTTATCTTGACCAGCAAATACAGTAACCAGGTGATCAGGGCGCTTGTCAAAATGAATTGAATTTGCTGCAGCTGGGCGAGCAATACCACCTGCACAACCACAAACAGAGTTAACCATTACCAATGTAGTGCCTTTCTTTGAGAAAGCCTCATCCACTTCCTCAGCTGTTTTTAACTCATCAAAACCTGCTGCAGTAATTTCCTTGCGAGCTTGCTGTACTACATCGTTCATAAACATATTAAAATCGATACTCATCTTTACGACTCTCCTTATCTCTTTTGTCTTTCTTTCATTGTAACATATCATACCAAGATAGTATGTCACTTTTCAAATAGAATAGCTCTTTCCAACGATTATTACTATCAATAAATAATAAATTATTAAATGGAAAATCCACCAAATGAAAAGATGTTTATTTTTCCACAAGTTGGGTACATTAATAATACATCTAGATCCATACCCCTAAACTCCCTAGATGGAAGGAAAGTTTACTTTCCTTCTTTTTTTGATTATCAACTTCCACAAAATACCAATTTGGATACTCCTCACTTCTCATTCAAATACAAATCAATCAGTTCCTTTACAGCTAATGTAACTGGTTGTATGCCGTTTACTACATTTTTCTCGATCATTGGTAGGTGCGCTTTAATAGTTCGATTAGCAAAAAAATTCATTTCTAGAGAATCTCTTATCGCAGAATAAATCCACTCTTTCATCTGAGAATGGCGACGTTTCTCAAAAAAACCTGAGGATTTTGTATCTTTAGAAAAAGTTTTTATCAGCCCCCATACGCCCTCAATACCTTCATTAAAGAGGGCGGAAGCAGTGACAGCCTTTGGAGTCCATCCTGTTGTCACCGGTGTTAAATAATGAAGAATTTGATTATAATCTTTCGCGGTAAATTGTGCAGTTTGTTTATTACTTCCATCTGCTTTATTTACAACAATAATATCCGAAAGTTCGATTACACCCTTCTTTAACGTCTGCAGTTCGTCACCTGCTCCTGTCAGTACGAGGAGTAGAAAACAATCTACCATACTTCTAACCACAACTTCACTTTGACCAACACCAACTGTCTCAATCAATATAATATTGTATCCCGCTGCCTCACATAATAATATCGTCTCCCTTGTATTACGACCAACCCCACCTAGTTGTCCTCTGGATGGTGTTGGGCGAATAAAGGCATGTTTGTTAGTTGCGAGTGTTTCCATACGTGTCTTGTCAGCGAGAATACTGCCTCCTGTAATAGTACTACTGGGGTCTACTGCTAATACGGCGACACGATTTCCCTGCTCACACAATAACTTACCTAGTGCTTCAATAAACGTACTCTTCCCCGCACCTGGAACTCCTGTCACACCAATCCTAATTGATTTTCCAGTAAACGGGAGTACTTTTTGAATTAGCTCTTGTGCCTTCATTATGTGCCTATTTGACTTACTTTCAACTAAAGTTATTGCCTGAGCTAACAATGTTCGATTTTGATTACAGATACCTTCTGCTAATTCCTCAATCGATATTTCATTCTTTTTTCGCCGTTTTGGTCTTACTTGCTTTTCAATTGATAATTTTTTTTCACTATTGCGCTCAGTCAATATCATCCACTTCCTCAATCCCAAGGATTGTATAGATTTCTTCAATAATCTTTTTTGCAGCATGTGGGATCACAGTTCCTGGGCCAAAAATAGCAACAGCGCCGTTATTTAACAGAAAATCATAGTCCTTAATCGGGATTACTCCACCGACTACAACAAGAATATCGTCTCGTCCTTGTTTTCGTAACTCAGTTATTAATTGAGGTAGAAGTGTTTTATGACCGCCTGCTAACGTACTCATACCGATGACATGAACGTCATTATCGATAGCCTGCTGTGCAGTTTCCTCGGGAGTTTGAAATAATGGACCAATATCCACATCAAACCCGATATCTGCAAACGCAGTTGCAATTACCTTTGCACCGCGATCGTGACCATCTTGGCCCATCTTAGCTATCATAATTCTCGGCCTGCGACCTTCTAGCTCCAAAAACTCCTCAGTCATTTTTCTCACTTCTACTATTTCGTCACTTTTTTCATATTCTGATTTATAAACACCACTAATTGTTTTTGCTATTGCCCTATGCCGATGCACCACTTTTTCAATTGCATACGATATTTCTCCTAGGGTTGCCCTAGCTCTAGCCGCTTGTACCGATAGCTCTAACAAATTCCCCTTACCAGTTCGTACAGCCTCTGAGATGGCATGAAGTGCTACTTGCACATCTTTTTCATTTCTCGTTTGCTTTAATTTTGACAACCTTGTTATTTGTTTTTGTCTGACAGCTGAATTATCAATATCTAGAATTTCGATGGGGAACTGGGAATTAGATTTGTATTTATTTACACCGATTATTGTTTCATTGCCAGAATCAATTTTCGCTTGTTTCCTAGCTGCTGCTTCTTCAATCTTCAGTTTTGGTAATCCAGTCTCTATAGCCTTTGCCATTCCACCTAATTCTTCGATTTCATCGATATGGTTCCACGCTTTGTTTACTAACTCATGTGTAAGGCTTTCAATGAAGTAAGAACCCCCCCACGGATCAATAACTTGACAAATTCCAGTTTCTTTTTGCAGAAAAAGCTGCGTATTTCTTGCTATCCTGGCCGATTGATCAGTAGGCAAGGCCATAGCTTCATCAAATGCATTTGTATGCAGTGACTGTGTATGTCCAAGGACTGCGGCTAAAGCTTCGATGCTTGTTCTAACAATATTGTTGTAGGGATCTTGTTCAGTTAAACTCCATCCAGAGGTTTGAGAATGAGCCCGAAGTAGTAACGATTTAGGATTATCGGGCTTAAAACCCTTCATCATTTTCGCCCATAATAGTCTACCGGCTCTTAATTTTGCAATTTCCATAAAAAAGTTCATGCCAATCCCCCAAAAAAACGAGAGCCTTGGTGCAAATGAATCAATATTAATGCCGGCACTTAGACCTGTTCTTACGTACTCAAGCCCATTTGCCAGAGTATACGCTAATTCTAGATCACTTGGTGCACCCGCTTCTTGCATATGATAGCCAGAAATACTGATGCTGTTAAATTTAGGCATGTATGTTGAGGTGTACGCAAAAATATCTGCGATTATTCTCATTGAAGTTTTAGGAGGATAAATATAGGTGTTTCTAACCATATATTCTTTTAATATATCATTTTGGATGGTACCCATTAGCTGGTCTTGACTAACACCTTGTTCTTCTGCGGTTACTATAAAAAAGGCCATAATCGGTAATACTGCACCATTCATTGTCATCGAAACAGACATGTGCTCAAGTGGAATCGAGTCAAACAGTATCTTCATATCTAATACAGAATCGATTGCCACACCCGCTTTCCCGACATCACTTTCGACTCTAGGATGGTCCGAATCATAACCTCGATGTGTTGCTAAATCGAATGCTACTGATAATCCCTTTTGCCCCATCGCAATATTGCGCTTATAAAAAGCATTACTTTCTTCAGCGGTTGAAAAGCCAGCATATTGCCTGATGGTCCAAGGCCGATTCATATACATTGTCGGGTATGGACCTCGAACAAAAGGAGGCAGACCTGGTAAAGTATCAAGATGCTCGACATTATTTATATCATCTAATGTATACAGTGGTTTTACTTTTATTTGTTCATTTGTTATAAAAATAGATTCTTTTAACTTTGCATTGCTTTCCAATTTTGTTTGTAATTCAGATAGCCTAGTATCAGTTTCTTGTAAACTTATCTTTGAAAAGTCTACCCTCTCCGACATCTACAGCACCCCCAGCAAATGCTGCATTTCTTTAAAAATCCTGTAACTGTCAGTAGTTGCTGTAATACAACCTGTTATTCCCACTTTTTTATATCGTTCTTGTGGAGCGGTGTCCTCCAAAGCAACATATAAAATAAGATTAGCATTATATGATAACAGTTTTTTGGCTGCATCTATAAACTTCGAATCACCTGCTTGCTTTCCACAAAAAACATAACACTGCAATCCAATTTTTTCTGCTGTCTCCATCGCCTCATCACTTGATTGAATATGTGCTTTAACTACCTCAAAACCACCAGAGGCAAAGAAGTCTATTAGGTGATCAATGATATCTTTATTGGATATATATTCACCAAAGCAGAATAATCCTACCATTGGACGTGTACCGTTTTTTTCTTGATATCGGTCTGATGCAATACGCAATGTTTCAATTTCTTCAGCTAAGCGAAACGACGGAATGCTTTGAACTTGATCTTGCATGTCTTTAGAATTAAAAAATAATTGAAGCTCCTCTATGTTTGCACCATGCTCTAAAGCCTCGATAAATGATTTCATTGGTGATGATTTGTGTATTTTATATTTACACTTTTTTGGAATGGTTTGTTTGTGCTGAATTGGTTTTCGAGCGTTTGGCAAATATTCGTCTAAATTAGCGTATCTATTGATTCCTACAATTGTATCTTTTCTATTTCTCACTTGCTGTTTCCGCAAACTAGCAATCTTCTTTATTTCACTCTGGATATATCCTGATTTTAGGGAAGAAAACATCCCACCTTTTGCTTCAATTTGTTTAAATAGCTCCCATGATTTCATTAGAATTTCATTTGTTAGATGCTCTATATAATACGAACCACCGATAGCATCAGCTACTCTCGTACCTATAACCTCCTCTTGAAGGATAAGTTGTGTGTTTCGTGCAATTCGTCTAGAAAAGGAATGTGATGATACCGTTAGTTCGTCAAATGGGGACACATGCAGACTTTCGACTCCTCCAAGGACTGCCGCGAATGCTTCTGTTGTAGCACGGATAATATTATTTTGACGATCATACATTGTTTTCGTTAAAGATGAGGTTTTTCCATGAATATGAATTTTCCTTGCATCAACATCCCCATCATATGCTTTAACAATCGTTGACCATAACACCCTCACTGCCCTGAGCTTAGCAATTTCCATAAAGAAGTTTGATCCTATTGAAAATACAAAAGTAAATTTTGGAGCCAAGGTGTTAACGTCAGTACCACGTTTTATACATTCATACAAATAATCAGCAGCTGTAGCAACCGTGTAAGCAAGCTCTTTTACAACATCAGCTCCACCATTATGGTATGGGTCACTTTTTACGAGAATTGGACGAATATTTGGCGCTTCTTTGTCAGTCCATACAATTAACTCATTCATTATGTCATAAAACCTTGACAAAGGTTGTGGCAGACTTCCCGTTTCTACCAGGGAGCATAATGGATCCATTCCGATGGTTCCTGATATTTCAGAAAACGATATGTTCTTTTTGTTACAGTAAGCTTTTAAAAGTGCGAGGATTGGTATTGAGTTATCATTTGCATCGATATTCAGAGGAATTGTTTGTACAGGAATATGTTCGAACGCAGTTAAAGCATCATGTAAAGTGGATAATAATAAACCTTTCTGATTCTCTTTATTTTTTAACCTAAAATGGATCATTGACTGCCCATTTTTAAGATCATCTTTCAACTCCTTGTTAAAACAAGAAGGCTCTGTTTCGTTTAATTCTTGAGAAACATGCCATGGCTTTTCTTTTGATTGCGGCGTATCAACGCCTCTTAAATATGAATCAAATCCAGGTATTTCTTTGAGACGAGTTATATTTTTAATATCTTCTTTTGTATAAATGGGCTTGAGATTCAAGTTTTCATATGTAGAATTGACAAAGGATTCGATTGTTTTTTTTGATGTTTTTTCTACCTCAGCAACCCACTTCTGATAATCAACATCATCAAAACGTTGGAGTTTCATTGAACGAATGTCCACATTAACCCTCCTTCTGATTAGGGAAAAGCGCCAGGCGCAAGACAGACTGGTGCAAACAATTTTCAAATCTTTATTAATAAATTTGAACCCTCTTACTAAAGAATATAAAAATAAAGATAGCATTATGCCCCACATTAAATAAGAAACTGGCTTTTCTACTGTTTAGATAGTAAAAAGAGTTCTTTCCAAATGGTTTGTACTTTATTGACTAAAGTATCATACCACTTTGGAAAGAACTCCTTTTCCTTTGTACCTATATTCGATTGTCTGCGACTCTTAATAAATCGAAGTCGTTTCTTTTGACGTATTTTCTAGAATTTCTTTAATCCTAGCTAGAAAACGACCACATGTTAACCCATCTAATACACGATGGTCTAATGACAAGCAGAGGTTAACCATGTCGCGAACAGCAATCATATTGTTAATGATGACAGGTCGTTTGACAATTGATTCAACTTGTAATATCGCAGCTTGTGGGTGATTGATAATACCCATTGATTGGATTGAGCCAAATGAGCCTGTATTATTAACCGTAAATGTACCACCTTGCATATCATCAGATGTCAAAGTTCCAGTTCCAGCTTTATTAGCTAATGCAGTGATTTCACGAGCAATACCTTTAATTGTTTTCTCATCAGCATGCTTTATTACAGGAACAAATAATGCGCTCTCTGTTGCTACTGCGATAGAAAGATTGATGTCTTTCTTTTGCACAATCGTATCTCCTGCCCACATCACATTAATCTGCGGAAATTCCGTTAACGCTTGTGCGACTGCTTTTACAAAGAATGCAAAAAATGTGATGTTAAAGCCTTCTTTTTTCTTAAATTCTGCTTTAATGGAGTTTCGATAGTTAACTAAATTCGTTACATCAACCTCCACCATTGTCCATGCATGTGGAATTTCATGTTTACTTCTTACCATATTGGCGGCTATTGCTTTTCGAACAGGAGTAATTGGTATTTCAATATCACCTGGTAAAACAGGTACGTTTGAACTTGGGATATGAACATCAATATTTTCTGCAACAACTTCAGTTGTAGTAGCTGGCTTTGATTTTTGAATAACAGCTTTTTCAGTTGTCTCTGATACTGTCTTGTGCTGGCCAGATTCTATCACTTTCATAATATCTTTCCTCGTAATTCGACCTCCAGCACCAGTTCCATCAATCTTTTCTAAATCAATTTGATGTTCTTGTGATAATCTTAAAACAGCTGGCGAATAACGACGTTTATTTGTAAGGTCTTGATTACCTTTTACTTCTGCTACAGGTCCTGTTTCCTCATTAGTTGGGTCAGGACTGTTATTATTAGCCACTTCCTCATTTGAAGAGACATCAATCGTACAAATCACTTCACCAACTGCTAATGTATCACCTTCATTAGCATGTACTTCCGTAATAGTACCTGTAAAAGATGAAGGTATCTCGGCACTCACTTTATCTGTGATAACCTCAGCTATTGGATCATATTTTTCAACCTTTGTTCCTACCGATACAAGCCATTTGCTAATGGTACCTTCTGTTACACTTTCTCCAAGCTGCGGCATAGTCATTTTCTTGATCGTCAATTATTAAAACCTCCTCGCACTTCACTTCATTACATCTAAAAGACCCTTACTAGGTTTGAGAAAGGATCCCTATTAAAATTCTGCTAACTCTCGCATCGCTTTTTCGATTTTATCAGGGTTTAACATAAAGTATTTTTCCATTGTCGGAGCATATGGCATTGCTGGAACATCGGGACCTGCAAGGCGTTTAATAGGGGCATCTAGCTCAAACAAGCAGTGCTCTGCAATAATAGCTGCTACTTCACTAATGACACTTCCCTCTTTATTATCCTCTGTAACGAGTAACACTTTTCCAGTTTTTGAAGCTGCCTCAATAATCGCTTCCTTATCAAGAGGATATACAGTCCGTAAATCAACAATATGAACAGAAATGCCATCATTAGCTAGTCGCTCTGCCGCTTGCAGGGCAAAATGTACACATAATCCGTACGTTATGACTGTAATATCGGTACCCTCGCGTTTCACGTCTGCTTTTCCAATTGGAAGTACATAATCATCGTTAGGTACTTCACCTTTTATTAATCGATAAGCTCGCTTATGCTCGAAGAACAACACAGGGTCTTCATCTCGGATTGCTGCTTTTAATAGTCCCTTTACATCATACGGTGTGGAAGGCATTACAATTTTAAGACCTGGTTGGTTTGCAAAAACTGCTTCAACAGATTGCGAATGGTAAAGAGCACCGTGTACACCTCCACCATATGGAGCTCGAATCGTAATTGGACAATTCCAATCATTATTGGTTCGATATCTTATCTTAGCAGCCTCAGATACAATCTGATTTACAGCTGGCATGATAAAATCAGCAAATTGCATTTCAGCAATTGGACGAAACCCATACATCGCCGCACCAATCCCAACACCAGCGATTGCAGATTCTGCTAATGGTGTATCAATGACTCGATCTTCACCGAACTGTTCATATAAACCATTTGTCGCTTTAAATACTCCACCTTTCCGGCCTACGTCCTCTCCTAGAACGAAAACCTTTGGATCTCTTTCCATTTCCTCGCGAATAGCCATTGTTACCGCATCGATATATGATATGATAGGCATTCTTTCTCCCCCTTACTCCGCATAAACATGTCGCATTGCATATTCTGGTTCTGAATATGGTGCATTTTCTGCATAATCTGTGGCTTCGTTAATCTGTTTATTTAAGCGTTCATTCATCTCTTTCTCGATTTCTTCTGTCAAGACTCCGGTTTCTCTTAAATAAGCAGCAAACATAACAATAGGGTCCTTCTTCTTTGCCCCTGCAACTTCTTCCTGCTCACGGTACACACTGTCATCATCATCCGAGGAATGCGGTGTGAATCGATAAGTAATAACTTCAATCAATGTCGGTCCCTCACCACGGCGTCCACGATCTGCCGCTTCTTTTACAACCTCATAGACAGCTAATGGATCATTTCCATCAACTGTGTATCCAGGCATCCCGTACCCTATTGCTCTGTCTGAAATTTTCTCACATGCAACCTGTTTGTTATATGGGACGGATATTGCATATTTGTTATTCTCACACATAAAAATAACAGGTAACTTATGCACAGCTGCAAAGTTTGCTCCTTCATGGAAATCTCCTTGGTTTGATGACCCTTCACCAAATGTTACAAATGAAACAAAATCTTTACCTTCCATTTTTCCGCCTAGAGCAATTCCAACAGCATGAGGGACCTGCGTTGTAACAGGTGAAGAACCTGTTACAATCCGATTCTTTTTCTGTCCAAAGTGGCCTGGCATCTGCCTCCCCCCTGAGCTTGGGTCTTCATGCTTTGCAAACCCGGAAAGCATTAACTCTGTTGCTGTCATACCAAATGCTAATACCACCCCTACATCACGGTAGTACGGAAGTACATAATCCTTTTTACGATCAAGCGCAAAAGCTGCCCCTACCTGTGCAGCTTCTTGACCTTGACAAGAAACAACAAATGGAATCTTACCAGAACGGTTTAATAACCACATGCGTTCATCGATTTTTCGTGCTAAAAGCATTGTTTCATACATAGAGAGAACTGTTTCATCACTTAACCCCAGTTCTATATGACGATTTCCAACCATTTTGACAACCTCCTTGTATCATTAAGACCCCAATCATTCATTCTATTTAGTTACGTATGAATGGCCTTTCCTTCAACCGCTAACGCTGCTTCTCCGATTACTTCTGACAACGACGGATGGGGATGAACTGTATGCGCTATTTCCCAAGGTGTTGCATCTAACACTCGCGCTAACCCCGCTTCGGAAATCATATCTGTTACATGTGGGCCAATCATATGTACTCCAAGTAAATCATCTGTATCCTTATCAACAACTAACTTTACAAACCCATTAGCTTCTCCATAAACTAACGCTTTTCCATTTGCCATAAAAGGAAATTTACCTATTTTCACATTAAAACCGTTTGATTTTGCCTCACCCTCTGTTAACCCAACGCTTGCGACTTCGGGATTGCTGTATACACACTTAGATACCTGTGTATAATCTAGAGGTGCAGGAATTTGCTGTGCAATATGCTCAACTGCAATGATTCCCTCACGTGATGCTACATGTGCTAATTGAAGTCCCCCAATACAATCTCCAACAGCATAAATATGTGATTCCTTTGTTTGATACATTTCATTTGTAACAATATATCCGTTTTCAATTACAATGTCAGTATTTTCTAGGCCGATTCCTTCAACATTTGCCTTTCTACCGACAGAAACTAGTAATTTATCAGCAGAAAATGCTTGATTTGTTCCTTTATGTTCCGCTTCAATTGTTATACCATTGTTCGTTTTCAATGTATCAGGTAACACTTTTGCATTGGTAACAATCTTTATTCCTTTCTTCACGAGCAACCTCTGCATTTCATTTGAAATGTCTTGATCTTCCGTAGGTAAAATTCTATCTGCATACTCTAGAATCGTTACTTCTACATCAAAATCCGAAAGCATAGAGGCCCATTCAACACCAATAACTCCCCCACCGACAATGACAATAGAACTTGGTAATGACTCCAATTCTAATGCTTCATCAGAAGTTAGGACATATTCCCCATCTGCCTTGAGCCCTGGTAAAAGGTTAGGTCTAGAACCTGTTGCGATGATTACATTTTGCGGGATGAGCATCGCATTCTCTTCCCCATTGTGTAGCTCAACTGATATGGTACCAGGAATTGGAGAGAAAATAGATGGCCCAAGTATTCTTCCAACCCCGTTAAAGACGGCTATTTTTCCATGATTGATTAATTGCTGTACACCTTTATAGAGCTGGCCAATAATTTTTCTTTTTCTTTCCTGAACCTTTGGAAAGTTAAGCGTTACTCCTGAGTTACTGATACCAAATTCCTCACTCCTTTTTGTCGTTTGGAAAACTTCGGCACTGCGTAGTAATGCTTTACTTGGGATACAGCCAGCATGCAGACATGTACCTCCAAGCTTTCCTTTTTCCACAATGGCAACTTTCATACCTAGCTGCGAAGCCCGAATTGCAGCTACGTAACCTCCAGTACCTCCACCAAGAATAACCAAATCAAATTCCTCTGCCACACGCCTCACTCCTTTCACTACTGCATAATCGTACTAGCAACTTGCTTATTAGGGTAGATTTTTTCTGTCTCCTCACCACGTAACACTCGCAGTGCACCCTCTGCAAGTGCTTGTAATTCATTTTCACCTGGATGAACAATAACATCGGCAATCCAATTAATACGATTCATTATGTAAGATACAAATCTCTCACTGTATGCGATACCACCGGTAAGAACAATGGCATCTACTTTGCCAGATAACACAACACTAGCAGAACCAATTTCCTTAGCAACTTGATATGCCATTGCCTGATAAATCAAATCTGCTTTTTGATCACCATTTTCAATTAGCTTTTCAACTTCCTTCACATCGTTTGTACCTAAATAGCCAGTTAAGCCGCCTTGTCCGACAAGCTTTTTCATCATTTCTTCGCGATAAAAATGACCGGAAAACGCAAGTGCAATTAAATCACCAGCAGGAACAGTTCCTGCCCTTTCAGGGCTAAATGGACCATCTCCATGCAATCCATTGTTCACATCAACGACTTTTCCTAGTTTATGGACACCTACCGTAATACCACCACCCATATGAGTGATAATAAGGTTAAGATCTTCATATTTCTGTTTCAGTTGTGCAGAAACTCGTCTCGCCACTGCTTTTTGATTCAGCGCATGAAATATACTTCTTCTTTCTATTAAAGGAAATCCAGATACTCTAGCGATAGGCTCTAACTCATCAACTACGACTGGATCAACGATATATGCCGGAATGTTTAAGCCAGAAGCAATTTCATGAGCTAAAATCCCTCCTAAATTTGAAGCATGTTGACCCGCATAACCAGCCTTTAAATCTTCTAACATTTGTTCATTAACAAGATATGTTCCACCCTGAATCGGCCTTATTAAGCCTCCTCTTCCACATACAGCACTAAGTTTTGATAAATTAATACCCTCTTTATCTAATGTCTCAAGAATTGTTTGCTTACGAAACTCATATTGACTTGCAATACTATCAAAAGAAGCAATTGTCTGAGTATCGTGACGAAGTGTTTTCTCAAACAACGAGCGTTCATTCACATAAACACCCACTTTAGTCGAGGTTGAGCCAGGATTAATAACAAGTATTCGAAAGTCCTTTGTCTGCAAGTTGTTACCCTCCAAAACCATATTTAAGAAATAACCACACACGCAAGGTCCTTTGGAAAGCATGAAGAAAGTATGATGGTTGTTACCTTAATCGCCTAATGACCACAAATCTTAAGTCGAATTTCTATCACTTCAAGACAAAGACTTACAATTTGAGCCTTTAGGCGCTAGATTAGTCAAAATAAAATGATGAATATTTTCATTCTTTTTTTGGTTATTTATTACTTCTACGACCTAAAATATGTTTTCCATTTTGGAGAAATTGGCTACGGGAGTTTCTAATTTTTTCAATTCGTTCTTCCGCTAATCGGTCTGCAGCTTTATACGTTGGAATACCATCCCTTTTTGCTATTTCAATTACTTTTTCAATATTTGAGTAGATAGCTTCGACTTTTTTAAGGGCACGTTCACGATTGTAGCCGTATAACTCGTCAGCAACGTTGATGACACCGCCAGCATTTAGGACATAATCAGGAGCATAAATGATTCCCAATTCATGAATAATATCGCCGTGGCGAGATTCTTTTAATTGATTGTTTGCTGCCCCAGCAATAACCTTTGCTTTAAATTTTGGTATTGTTTCGTCATTAACAGTTGCTCCTAATGCACAAGGAGCATATATATCACAATCAACATTGTAAATATCGTTTGGTTCGACTGCTTTTGCACCAAAATCATTGACAGCCTTTTTTACAGCCTCAGTATTTATATCTGTAACGATTAATTCCGCACCTTCTTCATGTAGGTGTTTGCATAACGTGTAAGCTACATTTCCTACTCCCTGAACTGCGACTATTTTTCCTTCTAATGAATCAGTGCCAAAAGCTTCTTTTGCTGCAGCCTTCATTCCACGGTAGACTCCATAAGCCGTAACTGGTGAAGGATTACCCGATGAACCAAATGCTGGAGAAATTCCAGTAACGTAATCTGTTTCCTCATGGATTAAATCCATATCGGCAACAGTGGTCCCTACATCCTCAGCTGTAATATATCGCCCATTTAACCCCTGGATATAGCGACCGAATGCACGAAACATTTCTTCATTCTTATCTTTCTTTGGGTCACCGATTATAACAGTTTTTCCTCCTCCAAGGTTTAGGCCTGCTGCTGCATTTTTATATGTCATTCCTTTTGCTAAACGTAGGGCATCTTCAATTGCCGCATCCTCTGAATCATAGGTCCACATTCTCGTCCCACCTAGCGCAGGACCCAGTGTTGTGTCATGGATGGCAATGATTGCTTTTAAGCCAGATTGCTTATCTTGACAAAAAACCAATTGTTCATAGTCATATTTTTCCATGTATTTAAAAATTTCCATTACATTTCCTCCCTATCTAAACAGTAAAGGTATTATCGCCAGAACAACAAACCGCTAATGCCAGTGAATATAACTTATTTTCAGCTGAATCAGCACGTGAAGTTAATACAATCGGAACCTTTGCACCTGTCACAACAGCACCTACTTTTGCTCCAGCAAAAAAGATAAACGATTTGTACAACGCATTTCCTACCTCTATCGTTGGAACAAGTATGATATCAGCTTTTCCAGCCACCTCATTACAAATTCCTTTTTGATTTGCGGCTAGTTCTGAAACAGCATTATCAAAGGCCAGAGGACCATCAACGATACATTTTTTTATTTGGCCTCTACGATTCATTTGAGTAAGTAAGGCAGCATCTATGGTTGCTTCCATTGCCTCATTTACCACTTCAACTGCTGCAAGCGCTGCTACTTTTGGTGTTGTGATTCCAATTGAATTAGCAATTGTTACTGCATTATTAACGATTTGTACCTTCTGTTCTAATGATGGTTTAATATTCATAGCTGCATCTGTTAAGAGGATGAAACGATTCACTGTAGAAATTTCAAATACAGCAATATGCGATAACACATTTCCTGTACGTAGACCATTATCTTTGTTCAATACAGCTCTTAATATATCTGCTGTTGAGACATTTCCCTTCATAATTAAGTCTGCCCCATCCTCCCTTACTGCGCTTACAGTTAACTCACATGCATCAACCTTTGAGTTAGAATGGACAATCTTAATGGAAGGATGGTTAACGTATTCAGGGCCCTTATTAAATAATAGTTTGGTTATACTCTCTTGGTCACCAAAAAGAATAAAATTAGCTAAATTATTTTTTATTGCCAATGTGACAGCTTCGATAACATGATTGTCATCTGCACCCGCAACTGCGACAGTTCGTTTTAAATGGTGGGCAGCTCTTGAAATAAGATCCTTTAATTCCACGATGTCTTTAGAACCCCTTTCCAATAATCCATAACCGAATAGTTAAAAGTCGTCACTTATCTTATACTTTTCAAGCTTGTAATAAAGGCTTCGTAGCGATATCCCTAACGATTTAGCAGTCAAGGTTTTGTTACCCTTATATTTTATTAACGTTTGCAAAATGACTTTGGCTTCATATTGTTCAACCATTTGCGAAAGAGTCTGATCATTAGGGCTACTTTTAGGAATATTATCAAGTACATCTTCATTACATACAATAATTGATTGAAGATGCTTACCCTCAATAAGAGTTTCGTTCGGCTTCATAAATATCACAGCTCGTCCCAGAATATTCTCTAATTCTCGTATATTACCCGGCCAGTCATAATCCTTTAGATATGTAACAGCTTCCTGTGTTATCCCTTTTACATGGCGGCCGTAGTCCTGATTAATTTTTGCGAGCAACCGCTTTGTTAAATAAGGTATATCACTTTTTCTCAGTCTGAGTGGAGGAAGATGAATAGCCATTCGATTAATCCGATAATATAAATCTTCCTGGAATGAGCCACCTGCAATTGCTTTTTCAAGGTTTTGTTTCGTTGCAGCAATTACCCTTACATTTATAGGAATTGGCTCTTGCCCACCGATTCGAACAAACTTACTTTCCTGTAGAACTCCTACTAGTTTAACTTGGGTACTTTCAGATAATGCACTAATCTCATCCAAAAAAATACTGCCGTTGTTTGCTTGTTCAAGTAAGCCTTGCTTGATGCCTCTCGCCCCATGAAAATCACTCTCTTCAAAACCGAACAATTCCATCTCAAGCAACGTTTCAGAATAGGACTCACAGTTTACCTTAATAAATTTATTAAATTTTCGATCACTTTCATTATGAATAGCATGGGCAAACAATTCTTTTCCAGTACCGCTTTCCCCACGTAATAGTACTGTTGCTGATGTTTTTGCAGCAAGTTTTGCTTGTTCAACGGCAACCTTCAGTTCTTCAGAACATCCAATAATGTCTTCGAAAGAGTCTTTTGACTCCAGTGTCCGAATAATGTGACGGGCACGATTCAGTTCTGAAGTTAATTGTAGGATTTCCGACATATCGTGAATTACGGCTATGCTTCCTTTTAGCCTACCTTCTACAATTATAGGAGCAACATTTACTACCACTTCTTTTTTTTGAGGTCCGACTTTCAAGTGTGCCCCTCTAACTGGACGTCTTGTTTTTAACACCTGCATATGCATACTGTCACCTTCAGATATATCCGTATTTGCGGGTTTCCCAATTACATCCTCTTCCCGTAAACCGGTTATCCTTGTGTATGCCGGATTTATTAAAATGCCTATCCCATTTTCATCAACGACTGAAATAGCGTCATTCGAAGAAAGGATAATTCCTTCAAGCATCGTATGTATTTCTTTTAAATCTGTAATCTTTTCGGCAATTTTATGGATCTCCGCTAGTTCTTTAAACGTCATAAGCGCGCCTTCTAAAAAACCCGATTCATTGATGAGTGGTATATTTGTAGCGATGACTCTTTTATTATTTTGTAACACTATTTCATGATTTGTTTCCAAATTTCTTGTTTGGAGGACAACTTCCAATTTACTTGCTGGGATAACATTCTTAATATGCTGCCCTAACACAGCTTCTCTTCTATATCCTGTTAACGTTTCAGCTTTTTTATTAAAAAAGGTAATTTTGCAATTACTTTCAATCGCAATCATCCCGTCATGAGTAGCATTAAAAATCAATTCGTACATAGCGGTTGCCTGTTTTGACCACGCACTTATGGATTCTTCCGCCAAATAATATCACCTCCCATGTCTTTATAGTAGTTCAGGAATATGTAAATTTTTTCGTCCATTTTATTTATATTTGCAAAAAAGTACACAGACTCTACAAAATGTTTTGCATAAAATTGCATACTCTTATCATACTCTTATTTTTATCCCTTGACAAATTCTTTTTTAAGCTTAACATTTTACTAGAAGTTAATTTAGTTACGAAAGGATTACTACATCATGCAACGGATTATTGCTTTATTAATATTAGTTATCCCTGGAGTACTTGCAGCATTTGGTATCAAATTAATGCGTGATATGGTTTTTGCAATTTTACATCCACCATTTCCGTTTTTAGGACTTCAATTCATAACAGGATTATTATTTCTTGTAATTGGAGTAGGCTTTATTGCGGGATATGTCCTTCACCGCGATAAAAAGCGAAATAAAGTACAAAAAAGATTTAAGGATTAATACTAAGAGCGTGAATTCAGATGAATTCACGCTCTTATTTTGGGAGTATGATCAAGTTCTTTTCTCAGTCCTTACTAGTCCCAACGCTCTCTTAGGAAAATCGGTTATCACTCCGTCACAATGATAACTGAACATTTCTTTGAGCATTTTACTACTATTTACCGTAAATGGTCTAACTGCAATACCATCCTTATGAGACTTTTCTACCATTTCCTTTGAAACTACTCTTCGGTATGGATGTACTGCTAGCGCTCCTAGCTGCTTCGCATATGTTGAGGGTTGATAAAGCCGTTCCATAAATAGTAATGCAATTTGAATCTTGGGATTCAACTTATGACACTTAGCCATACTATCATGATTAAAAGAGGATAAAATAATTCTTTGTTCAAGATCAAATTCTTGTATTAAAGCTATTGTGTCCTCCTCTAAACCTTTATAAATAACCAAGCTATTCTTCAATTCCACATTGATTAAAAGTTGGTTTGTCTGAGCCCATCTAAAAACCTCATGTAGTGTTGGGATCTTACAAAATCCATAGGTGTCCGAAAATTTATAACTAGCATCCAGTTCTTCAATTTCCTTCAATAGTAAATCCTTGACCCACCCCTTACCATTTGTAGTACGATTAACCGTTTCATCGTGAATGCAAACCAGATGACCATCTTTTGTTCGTTGGACATCTAATTCAACGCCATCAGCACCCACCTTAGCAACTTCTTGAAAACTGATCATTGTATTTTCAGGATGTGTTCCTGCAGAGCCCCGATGCCCAAAAATTTGTGTCATTATATAAATTTCCCCTTTTTATACTCTGTTTTTATGCACAAAGAAGTAACACTTTATTAAAGGAAGTATTACGTTTAGTGTAACTATATGCTACATTTTTGTTCAATTATGTAAAAATAAAAAACCACCTTATTGTTATAAACATTTCAGTGGTTTTTTAACATATTATTATTAGTTCAGTATGATTAACATTCTAACCCTTTCAGGATGCTTTATGTTCTAAACGAAGCTTATCAGCTACCATCGCAATAAATTCACTATTTGTAGGTTTTGCTTTAGTCATACTGACTGTATACCCAAACAACGAAGAAATTGAGTCGATATTTCCGCGGCTCCATGCTACTTCAATAGCATGACGAATTGCACGTTCTACACGGCTTGCTGTTGTATTGTATTTCTTTGCAATGTCTGGATAAAGCACTTTTGTAATTGAGCCCAATAGTTCAATATCGTTATAAACCATAGAGATTGCTTCACGTAAGTATAAGTAACCCTTGATATGTGCAGGTACACCAATTTCATGAATAATTGATGTAATACTTGCATCTAAATTCTTTCCACCACCGTTAGACTCGGATTGTGAACGAATTGAAAGATTTGACCTTTTGATTAATGGGGCAGCCTTGCCACTGATTTGACGAATATGATTAGCAAGGTTTTCCATATCAAATGGCTTAAGAATAAAATAAGAAGCTCCTAAATCAACCGCTTTCTTCGTAACGTCTTCCTGACCAAAAGCCGTTAACATAATGACATTAGGCAGGTGATCTTTACTACTTGCTCGTAATTTTTCAAGTACAGCTAGACCGTCTAAATGGGGCATAATGATGTCTAAGACAAGAACATCAGGTTGTTTATCTTGAAGCATATTTAAGCATTCTTGGCCATTATATGCCACACCTTGCACTTCCATATCTTCCTGAGCTGATATATACTCATCTAATAAATTTACTAGCTCTCTGTTATCATCAACTATACAAACCTTTATCTTTTTCAACTCATTTTCCTCCTCAGTTCCATTTCCATATGTTTGCCTTAATTTTATTCTAAAGATTCAATTCGACAATGCAATATAAATTCCTTTATTTTTTTAATAAAATTCTAAAAAAAATATTGAAATCTTTTTTTTTCTAGATTATACTAATTAATTCGACTAAATATGCCAATCGATTCTTTTATTGTGACGCTTTTGTCGAAAAATCTTTGTTTGCTTTTTAAACAAAGTCCCTATTATAAAATTTTCTTATTCAAAACAAAAAGCGAGTTGTTAACTCGCTTTTTGTTCACTGTCTTTATAGATATCGATTCCCGCTTCATTTAGCATCCATTCTATATGAACACCATACCCACTTGTTGGGTCATTTACAAAAACATGCGTGACCGCCCCAATTAACTTCCCGTCCTGAATAATTGGACTTCCACTCATCCCTTGGACGATTCCACCTGTTTTTTTCAATAGTTTTTCGTCTGTAATTTTAACAACCATTCCTTTAGTAGCAGGAAATTTCTGTGGCACTGAACTCACTACCTCTACATCGAATTCCTCTACTTTGTCATTATCTACAACAGTTAAGATTTTCGCAGGACCTTCCTTAACTTGATGTGATAGAGATATTGGAATTGGTTTATCCATAATTCCATTATCCACTTGCTTATTTAACTCACCAAAGATTCCAAAAGGACTATTGCGAGTTATATTACCAATAACCTCTTTATCGGCTGAGAACCTTGCGAGCTTTTCCCCAGGTTCTCCATTACTGCCCTTATGAATTGATGTAACAGTCGATCTAACAATCTGCCCATCTTGAACCACAATCGGCTTTTTTGTATCCATATCAGAGATAACATGACCTAAAGCTCCATATTTTTTTGTTTCTGGATGATAAAAGGTCATCGTTCCAATCCCTGCTGCTGAGTCCCTAATATATAAACCAATGCGATATGCATGGTCATTCTTATCTTTAATGGGAACTAACTTTGTTTTAAACTCCTCATTATCTCGAACGACAACTAGGTCTAATGGTTCACCAGTTTTACCAGATTGCTGAACAAATGGAGTGACATCATTCATTTTTTCAATCTTTTTACCGTTTATCTTTTTAATAATATCCCCAACCTGTACTCCTGCTATTTCCCCTGGAGATTTCTTTCCTTCTTCAGTATCAATTTGGTGATGACCTACTACTAATACGCCAAGGGTATTTAATTTTACACCTATTGACTGTCCACCAGGAATCACTTTAAAATCAGAAAGTACATTAACATTTACTTTTTTTAATGGAATTCCAGCCAATTCTAACGTCATATCACCTTCGCCAGTTTCCTTTCCATTAAGCGAAAGAGATGTATCGTCTTTTTGTGCCGAAAAAGCGGTTGTTGCATTTTCAATTGTAGTTGAAGCTGGTAAAGATGCTTCTATAGAATAATCTTGCCCTTCAAATATTGTAACTTGATTTGGTATCTCGATGAACTCTTTAAAAGGCTTACAAAACCCTAAAGCAATAAGTGAAACAAGGAGAAATGCGCCTATTATTTTTCTAATTTTATCTGTATTCAACTAATTCACTCTCCTCGCTCCTATCCCACACACACTTACTTGGCTACATTCTTTAATTTTGCCTTTTTCATAAACATTTATAACTAAAATGAGATTAAAAAAGCTACCCTAATTGGATAGCATTTCAATTTTTGTTTTCTTTGCTAAGTTTAATAACTCTTTTGCATGTTCATTTGTTAAATCGGTTATCTCTACACCTGAAATCATTCTTCCAATTTCATTTATCTTTTCCTCAAGTGTTAGTGTTTTAACAGCTGTACGTGTTCGGCCTTCGATAATTTCTTTTTGAATGTATAAATGAGTATCTGCCATCGCAGCAACCTGAGGGAGATGAGTGATGCATAAGACTTGGGATCCAACCGAAACATCATATATTTTTTCTGCTATTGCTTGAGCAACTCGACCACTTACTCCTGTATCTACTTCATCAAAAATAATTGAGGTTATTCGTTGATGAACCGAAAAGATACTTTTCATTGCTAACATAATCCGGGAAAGCTCTCCCCCTGAAGCAACCTTCGCAAGCGGCTTAATAGGTTCACCAGGGTTGGTTGAAATATAAAATTCAATATGATCTATTCCATCTCTTCCAAAACGAATCGATTCATCTCTAAAAGAATGTTTAATTCCATCTGTTCTTTTTGTAAAGATGATATCAAACTTAGTCTTTTCCATATACAATGCTTTCAATTGTTGATGAATGGCATCAATTAATGTTCGTGCATATTTCATTCTCAATTTTGTAATATTAGTTGCCTCAAGCAAAAGGTCTTCAGCAATCGACGTCAATTCCTTTGAGAGCTTTCCAATATGCATTTCCCGATTCTCAATTTTATCAATTTCATCCTCTATTTGCGCCGCGTATTCCAAGACATCTTCAACAGTACGACCGTATTTTCTCTTCAAATGATTAATTTCATTCAAACGACTTTCAATATAATCTAATCGATTAGGATCAAATTCCAATAGATCTAACTGTTCGCGGATTTTATAGGACATCTCTTCTAGTAAATAGAAACTGTTCGCAATTCCTTCATGAACTTCACGTAAGTTCTTATCAAGTTCTGCCACATGTTCAGTATGAGTCATTGCAAGTCCAATCCAGTCCAGCCCACGTTGTTCTCCACTAATGGCATTGTAACTAGTTTGCAATGCAGTAAATATTTTTTCGTAATTAGAGATTTTTATTCTCTCTTCCTGGAGATTGGTATCTTCTTCTGGAGATAGCTTCGCCTCCACAATTTCATTAAGCTGGAATTGGATTAAATCTAAGCGATGAGCCATTTCCTGTTCATTTTCAGTGAGTTTTTTAATTTTACTAGTAAGTTCTTGGTATGTTTTAAAAATTGCTTCATATTCCTCTAAAGCTTTGTCAATTTCCTCTTTACCAAATTTGTCCAAAAGACTAAGATGTTGTTCCTGGTCCATTAATTCTTGATGCTCATGCTGACCGTGGATATCTATAAGCGTCCGGCCAACTTCACGAAGAATCGATATCGTAACTAATTTCCCATTAATCCTACAGACACTTTTACCATTACTAGAGATATCTCTTCTTAATACCACCATACCTTCGTTTACATCAATCCCAAACTCCATTGCTTTTTTTATACAAGGATGGTCATCGTCATCGAGTAAAAATAATCCTTCTATTTCAGCACGCTTTTCTCCAAAACGGACAAATTCGCTTGAGCCTCTTCCACCAACAAGAAGATGAACTGCATCAATAATAATCGATTTTCCCGCTCCTGTTTCACCTGTAATGACAGTTAAGCCTTTTTCAAGAGAGATTGAAAGCGATTCAATGATGGCGAAGTTTTTAATGGATAATTCTGCTAACAAGGCCTAATTACACCACCTTTCTATAACTAATTTTCAGATTAGAGCATATCTATAAATCGATCTTGAATAACTTTCATATCTTCTTCCGTTCGACATATTATTAAACATGTGTCATCACCACAAAGAGTTCCTAAAATTTCATCCCAATCTAGCTTATCGATTAGTGCACCAATTGCATTGGCATTACCTGGTAAAGTCTTTAATACTAATAACTGTCCAGCACCGTCAATTTTTACAAATGCATCCATTAATGAACGTTTTAATTTTTGTAATGGATTAAAACGTTGATCAGCTGGCAGACTGTATTTATAACGACCATCCATCATTGGAACCTTGACCAAATGAAGTTCTTTAATATCCCTCGAAACAGTTGCCTGAGTGACATTAAAGCCTGCATTTTTTAAGATATCAACTAACTCATCCTGAGTTTCGATATCATTATTCGTAATAATCTCTCTAATTTTTATATGACGTTGACCTTTATTCATCACCACACACCTTCCACGCAATTGCATACTTTAAGCATCCGCATATGATACTTTTATGTTAAATGATTATGACAAAATTGTACATTTTTTTTAGCACTTCATACTAAAATAAATAGGGACGAACTAATAAACATTCATCAAACTTTCAGAACATCAACGAAAAATGATAGTCTCTTAAAAAAGGCTGACACCAAATGGAGTCAGCCTTAAACTAATTATTTCTAGTTATCCCTTCAATGATTGGTGTGCCTCTTCAACAACTTGGTCAATCATTGGTGTACACTGATCTCTACCCACACCTTCTTCTTGACCACCCCAATTTAAATGTAACAAAAACTCGATATTTCCTTCTCCCCCAGTGATTGGAGAATAGGACAAATTCAAACAATCATACCCTTGGTGACAAGCGAATTCAACAATCTGACTAATAACATGTTTATGCACTTTTGATTCACGAACGATTCCTTTTTTACCTACTTGGTCTTTTCCAGCCTCAAACTGTGGCTTTACAAGTGCAACAACATCACTGTTTGGAACAAGCAATGTTTTCAATACAGGAAAGATCAATCTTAATGAAATAAACGAGACATCAATTGATGCAAAAGTAGGAAGCCCTTCAGGTAAGTCTGTAGGTGTAACATAACGAAAATTTGTACGTTCCATGACGATAACCCGATCATCTTGACGCAATTTCCATGCCAACTGATTATATCCTACATCAAGTGCATACGACATTTTTGCCCCATTTTGCAACGCACAATCAGTAAAACCACCTGTAGAAGCACCTATATCAAGCAAGATTTTATCTGTTACATCAACATCAAATACTTTTAGAGCCTTTTCCAATTTCAAACCACCGCGACTAACATAAGGATTCATCTTACCCTTAATTGTAATCGGAATATCTCTATCTACCTTTTCACCTGGCTTTTCCAAACGTTCCTCGTTAGAATATACGAGTCCAGCCATAATCGTCCGCTTTGCTTTTTCACGAGTATCAATCAAACCTCGTTCAACAAGGAGTACATCTAATCGTTCTTTTTTACTTCCCATAAATTCAAGCCCTTTTTTGTTTAGTCGGTGAAATTTTTCTAACTCTCATAATTGCTTCTTCAAGTGTTAAACCAATTTCCTCTAATAATTCAGTTACCTCGCCATGTTCTATATACTCATCAGGAATACCCATTCGTTCAATAGTCGCCTGATGATAACCATGGTCATGTGCAAATTCCATCACTGCACTTCCAAACCCACCTTGTAGCACTGCTTCTTCAATTGTTAACACTGACATATTCTCTGCAAAAATTTCATGTAACATCGATTCATCAAGTGGTTTTATAAATCTTGCATTTACTACTTTTACAGAAATATCTTCTTGTTTTAGTTTTTCTGCAACTTGAAGGGCCATCGGAATCGTGGTACCAAAGGTAAGTATTGCTACATCCTGGCCATCCTTTACTATCTCCCAAGTACCAATTGGGATTTCTTTTAGTTGTTCATCCATTGGTACACCAAGCCCATTTCCTCTCGGATAACGTATGGCGATTGGACCATCATCATACTTTAGAGCAGTATTTACTAAATGTTGCCCTTCATTTTCATCTTTTGGCATCATCAATACCAAATTGGGAATATGGCGGAGAAATGCAATATCAAATACGCCTTGATGTGTTTCACCATCTGCACCTACTAACCCTGCACGATCAATTCCGAAAAACACATTTAAGTTTTGACGGCACACATCATGCACTACTTGGTCGTAGGCTCGTTGAAGAAACGTCGAATATATTGCTAAAAATGGCTTCATATTCTGTGTTGCAAGACCAGCTGCCATTGTTGTTGCATGTTGTTCAGCAATTCCAACATCGTACATTCTTGTTGGGAATTCTTTAGCAAATTTTTCCAGTTTTGAACCAACTGGCATTGCCGGAGTAATTGCGACAATTCGCTCATCCTCACGTGCAAGCTTTAAGACCGTCTCACTTATTAAAGAACTCCATGCCGGTGGAGCACTGCTCGGTTTAACAAAATCACCTGTTTCTATCTTATAAGGACCTGTACCATGCCAAGTTCCAATGGTATCTGTTTCAGCTGGCTTGTAGCCCTTACCTTTTTTTGTGATAACGTGTAGAAGAACAGGGCCCTTTGTCTTTTTCGCATATTGTAGATTTTCAAACAAATCTTCATAGCTGTGGCCGTCAACCGGCCCTAAATATGTAAAGCCTAGTTCTTCAAAAAAGATTCCTGAAACAAGTAAATACTTCAAGCTATCTTTCACTCGTTCAGCCGTTCCAGCTAATTTTCCACCAACTGCTGGAATTTTCTTAAGTAAATATTCGAGTTCATCCTTTACCCATTGGTATTTACCAGCTGTACGCAAGCGACCTAAGACATTATGAAGGGCACCAACATTGGGAGCAATAGACATTTCATTGTCGTTTAAAATCACGATCATATCTTTCTTCTCATGACCTATATGATTTAATGCCTCTAGGGCCATTCCACCTGTTAGAGCACCGTCACCAATTATCGGAATAATATGTTCATCCGTTTTCTTCAAATCTCGTGCAATTACCATACCCATTGCTGCTGAAAGACTTGTTGAACTATGACCAGTTTCCCATACATCGTGTTCACTTTCGATCATTTTAGGAAATCCGCATAACCCTTTATATTGTCTGAGTGTATCAAATTCGCAAGCTCGTCCAGTAAGAATTTTATGAACATAAGATTGATGCCCTACATCCCAAATAAATTTGTCTTCTGGGCTACTAAATTCTTTATGAAGTGCAATTGTAAGTTCCACAACACCTAAGTTAGGACCAATATGTCCTCCAGTAACAGAAAGCTTACTGATAAGAAACTTGCGAATCTCTTCACTAAGTTCCCTTAGCTCATTATTCGTCATCTTTTTTAAAAATGAAGGATTTTTTATTTCTGAAAGATCCAAATGGATCACTCACTTTCGTTTCGAATTTCTCTTTTTCTTTTTATCCTTTATTATGACAATATTAAACCGATTTTCAAGAAAATAAAATATTCGGCCAACTTTGAATATTATTTCAGTTGAATATCTAATTGCCATAGATTTCCCTAATGCTTTTCCACCAACCGTTAACGCTGCAACCAAGCTCGTAAAAACGACGGAAATGATTGTATGGAAAAGTGACCCATCACTGTGATTATAGGCAACTGTAAGCTGTAATACAACTATCGCGGTTGCTGTACCACTTATAATCCCAGAAATATCACCAATTACATCATTACAAAAACTAGCAAACCTGTCAGCATTACGAATAATGTGAATCGCATTTTTTGAGCCATGAATTTTTTTTGACGCCATAGCATGGAATGGAACTTCATCAGCAGCAGTTGCCGCAATACCTAACATATCAAAGACAATACCAATAATAACAATAACAAACACAACAATCATCCCTACCCCCCATGTGACACCACTTAATGTGGAGGTTGAGACGATTGTAAAAATAGCCGCTAACACAAATGTGATAACGGCAATACCAAGACTCCAATTTATTGATTGACGAAATAATTGTTTCATTAACTGTATTTGCACCCTATCCATTAAAAGTAAAAGCACCGATCCAGATTTCACAAGACAGTTACAAAATAACATCCCTTGCGAATTGCCATCGTCGTCAATGACCCACAACGGTATAACTAGACAAATAGTGTTTAATATACGAATTCTTATGTAATGGGTGGTCATATGAAGAGTAAACTTTACGGCTTAGGTCCAGTAGGATTTCCCAAGTGAAGTACCGAGTGTCACCACTAACGGCGGTTTCCCTTTAAATTCACCTTAGCAATGTCACCAGTTGCTAGACTGGATTACCACTTAGTCCGTACTGCAATCCTCTTCAAATGTCCTAATGAAACAGTCTAGGAGTTTTCCTCGAGCAACCCTTAACCAATCCCTAGCCTCTTTTGCATAGTTAATTTCATATGGACATCCATATACATACATCAATGGCCAACTGATGTATATATTAAAACCATAATCCCCTTAACTACACTCAAGGCAGGCTACGCTGTTTGTATCCATAAACCAAACGGATCAACACAGGTTCATACCCCACCCCATAGGAGTTTCTCCTACAAAAATGGGCCTCCGCGGAAGCAGGGTCAACGCCCACATGCCATTGTGGATCGCCCTGCAACCTTAACCCCCAGCACCAACCCAAGGCTGGGCGCCTCAAGCCAGCGCAAGGGACTTCATCGATGTGCCCTTTGACGGATTTTTAGGCCCGTCTTCAGGATTGGAGGGTTGACTAGAATACTGCACCACCCAAATTAACATATAATATTATATCACATTATACGTTATATCTCAACGAAATAGAGTTTTCAACATAGTAACTCAATTGCTTAATCATACCAATTAGTTGTTTCTTGAGGCAACTAATCCACAAATATATTCAAGAATTGTTACATTTTTCTCAAGCTTCCTTATCGCATGATTTGCTTGATTAATATGGTAGGATAGCTTTTCCTTTGCCCCGCTTAGGGATAATAGAGTCGGATATGTGTTTTTCTGATTAGTTGTGTCACTTCCAACAGGTTTTCCAATTGCAGTCTCATCGCCTTCAATATCAAGAATATCATCACGTATTTGGAAAGCTAGACCTAGATGAAACGCGAATTCCTCAAGCAAGGCTAATTCTCGTTGTGTGGCATTAGATAAAATACCACCAGCAACAATACTAAAGGCTAATAGTTTTCCAGTTTTACGAATATGTACAGATTCTAGTTGATCAATCGTTAACACTTTTCCTTCTGCTTCGATATCTGCAACCTGCCCCCCGACCATTCCTTCGGGACCTGCGGCTTTTGCAAGCTCCGTAATAAGAGCTAATTTGGTCTCAGAAGTTACATGTGGATGATTAATCTCCGCTAAAATTTGAAAGCAATATGTAAGTAGTCCATCTCCAGCCAAAATGGCATTTGCTTCTCCAAACACCTTATGGTTTGTAGGCTTACCTCGCCTTAGGTCATCATTATCCATACTTGGTAGATCATCATGAATAAGAGAATAGGTATGGAGCATTTCAACCGCACATGCAGCAGGTATCCCCATTTCCGTATTCTTCTTAAATGCCTCCATCGTTGCAAATAGTAATAATGGTCTTATTCTTTTGCCGCCCGCTTCAAGCGAATACAACATCGCCTTTTTTAGCTTTTCAGGTGCTGTTACCTTTTCAATATATCCATATAGATTGTTTTCAAGCGCACTTTTATGGAGTGATAAAAACTCTGTAATGACAGCATTCGTTGAATTCACTACTACTCCTCCTCCTGAATAGTAAAAGGCTCTAAACGACCATCTTCTCTCAGGATTTGGTCCATTTGCTTTTCAACATGTTGTAATTTATCGTGACAAAGCTTCGACAACTTCATGCCCTCTTGAAAATAGCTTATAGCCTTTTCAAGAGGAACGTCACCCTCTTCTAGCTTTTCAACAATAACCTCTAACTGTTCCATTGCTTCTTCAAATGTAATTTCATTCTTCATTTCGCTCATATACGGTTCTCTCCTCTATTCCCAATACTTCACAATCAATATGACCATCTTGGAGCATCACTTTCACTGAATCGCCTTTTTGTACTGTTTTAGTGCTTTTAAGAAGATGATCTTTATCGTCATAGACTAAACTATAGCCACGCTCCATTATTTTCAATGGACTTAATGCTTCAAGCTTTGAAACCGTTGCAGAAAATGCCTGTCTCTTACTTGAAAGCAGCAAACGAAATTCTTTTATTAATCTCTTTTCATACGTAAGAGAACGCTCTGTTGCACTTTTGAGTTGTTCTTCTGGATGCTGATGTTGTAGTCGTAATACTAGATGCTTATATAAATCTTGTTTTTGATGTAGGGACCTTTTACTAGCTTTCTCCAATTGGTCAAGTAGACGGTCGAGTTGTTGTTCTTTTTGTACATATAAGTTTTTAGGGTACCTAAAAGCGTATGATTTCTTTAAGGCGGTTAGTCTATTCGATTGATATGAGAGCATATTCGAAATCAGACGAAGCAAATGTTCTTGTCTTACAGATAGTCTTTCCGCTAACTCTTTGATTGTTGGCACAGCTAGTTCAGCAGCCGCAGTTGGAGTTGGTGCACGTAAATCAGCAACAAAATCAGCAATCGTAAAATCTGTCTCATGACCGACAGCAGAGATAATCGGAAGCTTTGATTGAAACAACGCTCTAGCTACCACTTCTTCGTTAAATGCCCATAATTCCTCGATGGATCCTCCACCTCTACCCACAATTAATAAATCAATTTCGTCGCGCTCATTTGCAACCTGAATGGCCCTTGCAATCGAGGCGGCAGCATTTACACCTTGTACAAGTGCTGGAATAATAATAATCTTACCAATCGGGTAGCGGCGTTTAATAGTAGTAATAATATCACGAATTGCAGCACCAGTAGGAGAGGTAATCACACCGATACATTGCGGAATTTTAGGTATTTCTTGTTTATGCTCCTTTAAAAAAAGACCTTCTTGATCTAGTCGTTTTTTTAATTCTTCATACGCTAGGTAAAGATTCCCAACACCATCTGGTTGTAGCTCTTTTACATAAATTTGGTAATTCCCAGCATTTTCATAGACCGATATTTCACCACGCAACAGGACTTTCATGCCATCTTCTGGAGTAAAAGAAACATTACGATTGTATCCAGCAAACATCACTGCCTGTATCCTAGCATTTTGATCTTTAATCGTAAAATACATATGGCCTCGACTATGCATTTTAAAGTTTGATATTTCACCTTTTACCCAAATATCTTGCAAATGGGGATCCATATCAAATTTTCGTTTTATATATTTTGTGAGTGCTGTAACTGTTAAATATCTTTTTTCGTTCATCAACTATAGCTCCTAAAAGTGATACAGTTTCCTTACCTATTCATAATGTAAAAATTAATCCAGTGATGATTTTACCTTTGATAAAATTGCATTGATAAAGCGACTTGAACTGTCATCACCAAAAATTTTCGCTAATTCAATCGCTTCATCGATACTCACTTTTTCTGGAATTTCATCAACATATTTCAACTCAAAAACAGCCATTCGTAAAAGGGTTCTATCGACATTCGCGAGTCGCTCAAGATTCCATTTTTCTAAATTATCACGTAACAATTGGTCAATTTCCTCTTTATGCTCAATCACACCAAACACAATTTGTTCTAAAAAAGAAGCATCATCTTCCGAATCTTCCAGGATATGCTCAATTACCTCCTTTGGTTCGCTTTCATTGATGTCAATTTGAAACAAAGCTTGAAGTGCCTTTTCTCTTGCTGTGCGTCTTTTCATCTTTATTATTCTCCTTTTCACTTTATCCTTAATGAATAATAGCATATTTTTAGAATGCATTAAAATAGAGAGGGTTCCCAATAAAAATCAGTTTTACCATTACATCCTCCCAGTAGTACCGTTGATGAAAACTTCATAAACAGTCACAGTAGAAGATGTGTACCTGACTTTATTATGGGACACCCTCTCTTAATAGCAAGTCATTTAAATTTCTTGTTCGTAACCAACTTCTTGTTTTTGAGTTTCAAATGTAACTCCTACAACGTGAATATTCACTTCATCCACATCTAATGCAGTCATATTTAATAATGCTTGTCGAATATTATCTTGGATTTTATTAGCAACATTGGGAATTGATACTCCAAAGTTCATTGCACAAAATACATCAATAATAATTCCATCTTCAGTCAGCTCAACTTTTACACCCTTACCATGGTTTTTCTTACCTAATCTTTCGACTACACCGGATGCAAAGTTTCCACGCATTTGAGCCACCCCATCTACCTCTGAAGCAGCAATTCCTGCGATAACCTCGATAACTTCTGGCGCAATTTCCACTTTACCTAAACCGTTGTCACCCTGACTCATTTCAAGCAAATTATTTTCCGCCATTAAAAAGCACCTCCTTAATAATGTTTACGTCTACATAACCTCATATATTTCAAGAAACTTTGTATTGAAATTACCATCAACAAATTTTTCGTGTTCTAGCAAGCGAATATGAAACGGAATCGTTGTTTGAATTCCTTCAATAACAAACTCACTTAAAGCCCGTTTCATTCGAGCAATTGCTTCATCCCTTGTTGCACCATATGTAATTAGCTTTGCAATCATTGAATCATAGTAGGGTGGAATGGTGTAACCTGGATATGCAGCGGAGTCTACCCTTACTCCTAGTCCACCTGGTGGTAAATACATCGTTATCCTTCCTGGTGATGGCATAAAATTCTTGCTAGGATTTTCTGCATTGATCCTGCATTCTATTGACCAACCATTAAAGACTACGTCTTGTTGTTGTAGTGTCAATGTTTCACCTGATGCAACTTTAATCTGTTCCTTAATTAAATCAACACCAGTGACCATTTCTGTAACAGGATGCTCAACTTGAATACGTGTATTCATTTCCATAAAGTAAAATTCATCTTCGTTATGATCATAAATAAACTCTACTGTTCCTGCTCCGGAATAATCCACAGCCTTTGCAGCTTTTACTGCCGCCTCTCCCATTCTACCACGTGTAGCTTCATTTAGTGCAGGAGATGGCGTCTCTTCCACAAGTTTTTGAAGTCTTCTTTGGATTGAACAGTCACGTTCACCTAGATGAATGACGTTTCCATGATTATCAGCGAGCACTTGAATCTCAACATGACGGAAGTCTTGAATATATTTTTCAATATATACTCCTGGGTTTCCAAACGCAGTTGCAGCCTCTTGTTGGGTAATATTAATTCCCTTAATCAATTCCTGCTCACTTTTTGCAACTCGAATTCCCTTACCTCCTCCGCCGGCGGTAGCCTTTATAATAACAGGGTACCCAATTTCAGAGGCAAGTTCAACCGCTTCATCTATATTATTAATAATTCCTCGTGACCCTGGAACAATCGGAACTCCCGCTTCCCTCATTGTTTCCCTTGCCACGTCTTTTGTACCCATTTTCGAAATAGCAGCTGCACTAGGGCCAACAAAGGTGATATTACATTCCTTACATAATTCAGCAAAGTCAGCATTTTCCGCTAAAAATCCATATCCTGGATGAATGGCTTCACTTTCTGTAAGCTTTGCTACACTAATAATATTTGTGAAGTTAAGATAGCTATCCTTTGATGCCGTAGGTCCAATACAATAAGCTTCATCTGCTAATTGAACATGCAATGATTCACGATCAGCCTCAGAAAACACAGCTACTGTCTCTATCCCTAACTCTTTACAAGCTCTAATAATCCGAACCGCAATTTCTCCACGGTTTGCAATTAGCAATTTTTTTATCATCAACGTTCGCTCCTAACTATACCCTTACAAGGAATAATGGTTGTCCATATTCAACCAACTGACCATTTTCCACCAACACTTCAACAACTTCACCACTAACTTCAGCTTCAATTTCATTAAATAATTTCATCGCTTCTACAATACAAACAACAGTATCTGCATTTACTTTCTCACCAACATTAACATATTTCGCTGCATCTGGTGATGGTGATGCATAAAACGTCCCTACCATTGGGGAAGTAATTTTATGTAAGTTTTCAGTCGCCTCATTTCCTGCACCAGACTGTACATCTTCATTTTGTGGAGCTGCATTTTGCACACTTGGAGTTGCTACAGGCTGTGGCTGCGCTACAATTGGTGCAGATTGATTCGTGTGTTCTACTACTTTTTGGACAACCTGAGTTGTCTCTTGATTTTTCTTCATTTGTACTTTTGAACCATCTTGTTCAAAAACAAATTCATCAATCGAAGAATCATCAATCAATTTAATTAGCTCTCTTATTTCCTGAATCTTAAGCATATTTGTACACTCCTTGTTTTCATTCATCAACCGATTCGTTTTAACGTTATCGAATCATTTTTTGAATTTGAGGTTATTTATTCTAATTCTAGTATTGACAATAAAAGAAAAAATCAACTAGATTCTTATGTACTAACTTTTCCACTTTTCTAGTTAGTATTAGTACCTCATACTAACATATTACGATAGACAAGCAATCCATTCAATAGGGTTTGTAGAAAGAGCATAAATTTGTTAATGAAAATAAAAAATAGGTTAACGAAAAAAAGCATGCCTAGGATAAGCCGAGACATGCTTTGCTTAATTGATAAACTACTTACTTAATTGGCTCGAATTTTACTGCTACGTCTTGTAAATCACTAATCTCGCTTCTAACAAGACGAATGATTTCGTTTGCCTCTGTCGGAGAGCTTTCTTTCGCTTTTACTGTGATCTTCACATTCTCACCATCTGCACGTACTAGAGCATCTTCATAGCCTTTACCTTTGATTAACATTTCTAAGATATTCTCTTTTGCTGATACATCTTGAAGTTTACGCATTTCCTCATATGCCTTACTCTTTTCCTCAGCAGAAACATCCTTTGATGCTACAATTGACTGTAATTCGCTTCTTACTTTGCTGCGATATTCATCAATTTCCATTCGTAGCGCTGTAAACAACTCATCACTTGACACAGAAGAAATGACTGTTCCATCATCCGCTTCTTCGATTGTTACATCAATACCTTCTTCACTTTCAGTACCTTCTGCAACATCAGTACCTTCTGTACCTTCTGTACCTTCTGTACCTTCTTTAGCTTCTGTACCTTCTGCATCAGCGTCTGTTTCTCCTTCAGTTGCTTCGCCTTCTCCAGAAGTTGTCATATCAGTATTCTCTTCATTCACTTCACTTTGGTCAAATGCCACATTATCATTATTACCTTCAGGTGATGTGACATAATAGACTGATAGAACAACTACTAAACTTAACATTGTTAATAGCCAAACTGTTTGTTTTTTCAATAACATTTATGATTCCCCCTTAGTTTTTTTCGGTAATACTGCCACCTTATGATTAGGTACATCTAACCCTTTTGTAACAGCTTCAACTACCATTTGTTTTATTTTCATGTTGTCAACACCTTTCGCAACAATTAGAACGCTCCTAATGACAGGTTTTTCAATCTTTGTTACAACAGGAGTTTCTGAATTGTCATTTCGGATGATGACAACTTGTTCATCTCTTGATAAATCCTCAACACTCCGCTTACCACCGTTTGGATCTTCTTCCTCGGTGGATTGACTTTGTGTAACTGTATTTTTTTCTAGAACCTTTGTTTCGGTTGCATCAACATTAACAACTACAGTTACGTCACTAACACCTACAATTGAATCCAGTGCTTCTTTCAACTCATTTTCATACTGTGTTTCATATTCAGATATTGCCAATGATTCAATCTCTTTCTTCTGTCCAAATGCAGCTGCATCTTCTTCATTTTTGGATTCACTGAATGCTGGAACAGATGGTTGAGTAGATGTTACCCCTGAAAAAAGATTGCTAAGTAACATAAATGTGATACCTGCTGCGAAGATAACTAGCATATAACGATATTTCTTCGTTTTTTTATCAGGTGGATTTTCATCTGATTGAAAGATCAATCGTTTGATTGACTGTATGAAACCCTTATTCTTATCCTTATCCATTGCTACTCTTTCCCCCTTTCCACAGTGACTGCAATCATTTCAGCATCCATCTCCCAAATAGTTGCGAGAAAAGAGATTACATCTTTGACATCTCTTTGGTGAGTTTCAGAAGTAAGCTGCTTTGTCGTATCAATTTCAACAGGTTTTACAACTGCAATCTCAGTTTCGGCATTTGCTAGACTATCAGACAGAATAACCTCTACAGAAGTTATCTCCTCTTGTTCATCATCCATTGTTAAATCAACATGTTCTACTGTTAAGTCATAATTCTCGACCAACTCCTCTTCTACTTGTGTTTTCATTTGGACAGCCGTTTGTTCTAAAATATATGCACGGTTTGATGCTTGTATTTCTTTTTTCTTCATTTCTATTAAATTTTCTATATTTTTTTCATCTTCTACTGGTGAAATTTTTAATGAAGCCATCATTTCATCAATATCAGATGATAGAATCGCAAATAGTGGGTTCAAAATGATAACAATCAGTAACAACCCGATAACCATTTTTACATATTTTTGCATGCTGGAATTTGGTAGTAGCATTTCGATAATAATTGCCAACAGAATAAAGAGTACGATATTTGTTATCCATTCTGATAAAAAGCCCATGTTTTCACCATCCTCTAAAAAGCGCAGGCGCCTGATCAGACCCGACAAGCATAAAGTGTGGCGTTAAGTATGTTTGCTCTGATTTGCTTGCGGTTTTGCTTATTCCATAGTGTCTAGTCACTTATCCTAGACACCAAATTAAGTTCCACGAATTCATAATAACTTGACATTAAGAGATTACCTGACCATCATTGTTAAATTACCAGCTGCAATGATGACTGTGATACTTAAGAAAAACATTAAGGATACAATAGCTAATGCAGCGAAAATATAGATTACACTTTTACTAATAATATCTAAGCAGGTTATCACTGGGCCACCGCCAATTGGCTGAAGGAGGGCCGCTGCAATCTTATATATGATTGCAATTGCCAATACTTTGATTGCAGGAAACGCAGCTAGTAATAACAGAATGACAACTCCAACAATTCCCACGGTGTTTTTTAATAAAACGGATGCACTTATGACAGTATCTGTAGCGTCTGTAAACATTCTTCCAACTACTGGTATGAAGTTTCCAGTTATAAACTTAGCAGTCCTTACTGTAATTCCGTCAGCTACAGCTGCCGAAGCACCTTGAACTGAAATTACCCCCAAAAAGATCGTTAAAAATGAACCTAGTAAACCAATCGCGATATTTCGTAATAATTGAGCAAGCTGTGTAACTTTGTATTCACTACTAAGAGTACTTACAATTCCTAATAGTGCAGATAAAAATAATAGAGGTAAGACGATATATTGAATTAACATCCCACTTGTATTCATTAAAAATAGAATGAGTGGATGGAAAAATGCTGCAGAAGCTAGTCCACCAGAAGACGCAATTAACGCAAGTAACAAAGGAATGAGAGCAAGAATGAAATTAGTCATGACCGATATTGCTTCTTCTGTATACTGGATAGCTAGCCTGAAACTATTTAAGGCGATAATAATTAGCACCATATAAACTAATGCGTAGGCAACCTTACTAACAGCACTTTTTTCAAAAGAGTTTTGTAGAGTCTGTAAAAATGTACTAAAGATTGTTAGCATGATTAATGTACTAAGCAATTTACCGTTTGCAATAATCTCGTAAAATAGATATTTAAGAAAACCTAGTAACCACTCTTTAAGTGAAAACTGCTTTTCACCAGTAACAAAATCATACAAACTACCTTTTTGACTTTCTGGTAAAACTCCACCGTACTCCGTGACTACCCTCTCCCAATAAATCTTGATATCATCGAGGCCCAATTTCTCAATTTGTGTGTGAACAAGACTATCCTTTGGTGTAGAAGCTTGTACACTATTCGGTAGAAATATAAGACTGAGTAAAACGAGCAGGAATAATATTTGGATTTTCTGGTTCAAATTGTTTCACTCCTTGGTATATCACCTCCTTTTCCTACCTAGGAATTAAGGTGATAATTGTCTCGATAATAACCGTTAGGATTGGTATTGCCATCGCAAGGATGAGAATTTTTCCTCCTAGCTCAATCTTTGAAGCAATCGCCCCTTGTCCAGCATCTTTCGTAATCTGTGCACCAAATTCGGCAATATAGGCAATTCCGATTATTTTTAAGATCGTTTCTACATAGACAAGATTAATATTGGCATTGATTGCGATTCGCTCTAGCATTCGAATAATCTCAGATATTTGATCAACCAAGAATAAAAAGATGACACAACCAACGAATACGACAAGCATAAATGCAAACGTTGGTTTCTGTTCTTTAATAATCAGGGCCAGAAATGTCGCGACTAATCCTAATCCTACAATTTGAATAATTTCAATGACTAAACACCCCTTTACCCTTGAAAGAGAAATACTGATTTAATCTTTTGAAATAAATCTTCTACAATTGTCGCGACCATAAATAAAATATAAATAAAGCCTAATAACGTGACCCACTGGGCATATTCCTTTTTTCCCATTTGATCTAAAATCGTGTGGAGAAAGGCAACAACGATTCCTACACCAGCTATTTGAAAAATGATATTTACATCGACACCCATTGTTAATTCTCCTCCTAGCACCTACATCAATAAAATGATTAAGAGCAATCCTGATAAAAAGCCAAGGCTTTTTATCATTTTTTCATATCTCGCTTGCTTCTCTCTTGCGTCATTTTCTTCTCGTTCTAGATGAGTAACAGCTAGAACGATGTGTTTTTGTTGTGATGCTCGGTCATGTTGACCAAGTGTTTCACCGAATTGTTTTAATATTTCATATTCACCTTGTTTAAATGCTGTGAATCTCCAAATCTCTTGTAGACTATCTTCCCAAGCAACTCTCACACTTGTTTCACCTTCACGAAGCCTTTTCGCAAACGTTTGGAAGAACCAAGATAGAGGCTTTGGAATTTGACGTGCAATATGTAGTGCAGCATCATTTAAAGGAACATGTCCATACATAATCTCAGCCTCAAGTGATTTCAGTGCCGACCGTAAATATCTAAGCTGCCTTGGTCGTTCATTTAGATGACGAGCGACTTCAAATCCCGTCCACGTTGACGCAACCATGATTAGGATTGCTCCAAAAATTTTGATCATCTATGTCACTCTCACTTCCAGAGTAGATTTCTTGTCCCTGTTCATTTAGGATTGACTTTATCGTCCCTGGTCCATTTAATCTCGTTAGTTCTATAAACCGCTCAAATACACCGATTTCAAGAAGAGGACGTAGTGTTGGACGCTTATATAGGTCTTTGAGCTGATGTCCGTGTACCGTGATGATTAATGATATACCTGCATTCACAGACTCTAAGATTGCTTCGCTATCCTCTTGTCTCCCAATTTCATCCACAACAAGGACATCTGGACTCATAGAGCGGATCATCATCATCATGCCTTCAGCTTTTGGACATGCATCCAGGACGTCAACCCGTGGACCTAAATCTTGTTGTGGAATACCCTTCACACTACCGGCGATTTCTGATCTTTCATCGACAACTCCAACCTTTGATGAAGGAATTCCCTGCTTTGAGTCCCCTGTGCTAACAATTCTTGCTAGATCACGTAACAAAGTCGTTTTCCCTGTTTGTGGCGGGCCAATAATGACAGTGTTTCGCCAATATTTGTTGTACAGGTGAGGAATTAGTGGCGCTCCGATTCCAACTTTTTGCTTTGCAATTCGAACATTAAAAGAAGTCACATCTCGTATGGCTTTAACTTTTCCAAACTCGGTTATCACTTTCCCAGCAAGACCAACACGATGTCCTCCTTGGATTGTAACGTAGCCCCGTTTTAGCTCTTCTTCGAGAGTATAAATAGAGAAATGGCTCAGCCTATTTAATAATTGAATCCCATCCTCCATCGTAACAACATAATTTTGAAAATGAGGCTTACCATCAACCACCAGCTCCAAAGGCTTGGTGATTCGAACTCTTATCTCTTCCATTTTTTCTTTTAGAGAAGGAGGATAATGAGCCACAATATCCGCAATTGCTTTGGGTAACACATCAATAATCTCCTGCATATCTGGTTCCTCCTCACAACTCCATAGTTCAATGTATGCATGCTTGACCACATTATTCCTGTTTTAGGTCGTGCAACCTTACTTGTAAATGCCAAATAAAATAAAGCCGACTCCAATCGCAACAAAAAGTAGCTTTGAAAAAGATAAATCATCTGCAATACTTAATAATCCTATTGTCATTGTTGTAATTAAGATAACTGGGCCAACCACTGCCAATAAAGCATTTATGGCAATTGCTTTTTTCACATCATTAAAAACAAGCATAAGTATTGCTGCAGTTAACTCAATGGATGCAGACAGGATTCGTAATCCAGCCATTGATAACACAGTAGTCTCTATCGTTGATAGCCATTTTTTCATTGTTTCCTCCTACATACCGTTAAAAATTTTCGTTTGTACAACCTATGCACTTGGCACGGATTTCAGAAGGTAAAAATGACTTGAAATGAAAATTTAGTTTAGATTGGAAACAAATTGGAATTCATTTCTATTTTGAAGTTATAAAGTGAGTGATCACATTCTTGAATGATTTGGGGATGAACCTCGCGGCGCGGCGGGCACGAATCTCTTCGTTTCGCTTTTACCTTAGAGGGATAAGTCGCGGCGTATGAGGATGAATCTCTTCGTTTCATTACTTTCGATTGAATAAGGCACACAGGTACGGACACTAACTAATTCGTTTGGTTACCTTAGGGGGATCAATCGCGCCGAACAGGACAAATTCAACCATTTTATTACTGTGATAGACATTCCACTGTAACACGTAAAAAAACCCGCCATAAAGACGGGTTTTTCACAAAAGGTATTAAGCACGAGAAACATAAGTACCATCAGCAGTGTTAACGATAAGTACATCACCTTCGTTAATGAAGAAAGGTACTTGTACTGTTAATCCTGTTTCAACAGTAGCTGGTTTAGAACCACCTGAAGCTGTATCGCCTTTGATACCTGGTTCTGTTTCAGTAACTTTTAATTCAACTGTATTTGGAAGCTCAACCCCTAGAGTCTCACTTCCGAACATCATAATATGTACTTCCATGTTTTCTTTTAAGAATTTTAACTCATATTCGATTGCTGCCGTTGGAAGCTCAATTTGCTCATAAGATTCGTTATCCATGAATACATGCATATCACCATTTGCATATAGATATTGCATTTTACGGTTTTCAATTTGAGCCTTGGCAACTTTTTCACCTGCACGGAAAGTCTTTTCCTGAACAGCACCAGTACGAAGATTACGAAGCTTTGAACGTACGAACGCAGCTCCTTTACCTGGCTTTACATGTTGGAAGTCCATCACTCTCCAAATGCCACCATCAACCTCAATTGTCAAACCTGTACGAAAATCGTTTACTGAAATCATAAAAAAGTGTCCTCCTAAATCTAAATTAAAACCATAACACTATTAGTTGTTACGTTTTCTAACGCAGTGTTCACTTACCCACTTTTAACAAAAAGCCTTTATAAAATAATCAACTCTTTTGTAGAAGTGGTAAGCTTCTCATTTCCATCTTTTGTGATAACGGTGTCGTCTTCGATTCTTACTCCACCAAGACCTGCTACATAAATACCTGGTTCAACAGTTACAACCATTCCAGGCGCAAGAATCGTATCCGATCTCATTGATAACCCGGGCTGCTCATGAACTTCCATTCCAAGTCCATGACCTGTAGAGTGACCAAAGTTGTCGCCGTAGCCTTTTTCACTGATATAATCACGTGTAAGTGCATCAGCTTCACGACCTGTAATTCCTGGTTTTATTCCAGCAAGTCCACGTAATTGTGCCTCTAGGACAATCTCATATATTGACTTTAGCTCATCACTTGGCTCTCCGACTGCTAATGTACGAGTAATGTCTGAACAATATCCTTTATAATATGCACCAAAATCTAGTGTAACAAACTCACCTTTTTCAATGATTTTATCAGTTGCGACACCATGTGGTAAGGCCGAGCGAACTCCTGAAGCGACAATAATATCAAAAGAAGATGAAGCAGCCCCTTGCTTTCTCATAAAGAATTCAAGCTCATTGGACACGTCTAATTCACTTATCCCTGGACGAATATAGCCCAAGATATGCATATATGCTGCGTCGGCAATCTCTGCAGCTTCCTTTAATATCTTAAGCTCTGAATCATTCTTTATCAAGCGCAACTTTTCAATCGCTCCTGAAACTGGAATCAATTCAGCATCTACTTCTTTTTCATATGCTTTAAAAGTTGAATAAGACAAATCATCCTGTTCAAACCCAAGCTTTGTGATTCCCATTGTTGCAGCTTGTTTTGCTACATCATCAATTAGTTGACCAGTTTGTTTTACAATATCATAATTAGAAACCTGTTCATTCGCTTGTTCAACATACCTAAAATCAGTAATGAAGGCTGCATTTTTTTCAGAAATTAAAACAACACCAGCAGTACCAGTGAAGTTTGTCATGTATCGACGATTATAACTATTGGTAATTAGTAATCCATCAATTCCATAATCCTTAAAATTGGCTCGTAACTTTGCTAATTTCTCCATTTAGTTCCCCCCCATTTTCTCTAGTAACGCTAAAACTGCTAATTGGTATCCGTACGTACCAAGCCCAACGATTTGGCCGATTGTTACAGGTGCAGTTACTGAATGATGGCGGAATTCTTCGCGAGTATGAATATTGGAAATATGTACTTCAATAACTGGAAGCGATATACTAGCAATTGCGTCACGAATTGCGTAACTATAATGTGTAAATGCGCCTGGATTGATTACAATTCCTTCACAATTAGCATCTGCTTCATGAATTTGATCTATAATCTCTCCTTCATGATTAGACTGCACACATTTTAATTCAACACCCAGTTTAGCAGCAAACTCTGTCAAGCTCTGCTCCAAAGTTGCAAGTGTTGTCTCCCCATAAATTCCCGGTTCCCGTACCCCAAGCCTATTTAAATTCGGACCGTTAATAAGGAGTAGCTTTTTCATGGCAAAAACTCCTTTAAAAAATAGAATGTTCAAACAAGAACATTCTACCATAAAGGGTGTAAACTTAACTACTTATTTGTTGCGACTGCATCTCTCTCTGCAGAAATTTCATTATGCTCAAAAGATATTGAATATCCGATGAAAACTCCGTATAGTATATAGAAACAAATTGTCGTAATAATGGTATTACGCTCTAATTGATTCACTGTTTTTAACCCAGGAAAAATTGGATTTAACACGTAAAAGACAATTGCCCATAAAACTAAGCCATACAAAAGTCCCATCCACATGTTTCTAAACTTCTTAAATACTGCATAATACAAAAACGCCACACCAATTGATAATAATCCAATAATAAAAATACCAATAAATTGACCTAACACACGATCTTTCCAGTCCCCTGCCGCCCATGGTTGTAAAATTAAATTAGGACTTATTTCTGTAAATTTAAAAAGATAGGCAAGATAAGCCAGAAGACTCCAAAAAACACCTCCGAATAATCCGATTAACACTACTTTTGCAGGCATTGACATTGGTTCATCACTTTTATTTTGCTCTAATCTTGGATTTTTCTTTGCTTTCTCATTCTCCACTACTCCGACACCTCCGTTGTTTAGTATATCCACCATTTCTAAATCTATTTATTTATACTATGGATGTGTAAACAAGGAAAAATTTGGCTAAAATAATTTTAAAAACGGTAAGATGATTCTAGAGGTTTCTTGCTATTTCTTGTAGAATATAAGTAAGAATATGAATTGTTTTACGTTTAAAAAACCAGTAATTTTTTTGTGATATTTATACCCATAACCAAGCTTTTAAAATACAATGTATTAAGTCAATTCTGAAATTATATATTTATACCTTGTCTATTCATCGAAAAAGTTCCAAGCTAATGTCCTACAGCAAATGCATATATCGAAGCAACAGACTTTGCTATCTGTAATATGATTATACAAAGAAGTAGTCAGGGAGGTGTTTCTCAATGAATCGTCGTTCATCAAATATTATTGTAAAGTTATTAATTGTCCTAGGAGTGTTTGGGTTAGTATATACATTATTTACACAACCATCTAGACTATTTGTCCAGCTAGGATCAATTGCCCTTGTAGTCGGGATTATTTATCTTGTCTATAAATTCTATATGAGACATCGAATGGGAGGCAATGAACATAGTGCTTACATTCGGGCTGTGAAGCAATCTAAAAGACGTTTCAATGAGCCAATCCGTTATAAAAAACCGTCCATTTCTAAGATTGATGCAAAAAAAGGAGCCACCTCATCTAAAAGAACGTTTGGTTCTTCTGCGCCTAAAAAGAAAAAAAGTACTCATTTAACGGTTATCGAAGGCAAAAAGGGAAAAAAGAAGAACCGAGCGCTGTTTTAAAATGCTCGGTTCTTTTTTATTAATTAAGAAGCTTACGTGCTTAAGATGGTCATGACAGGCTTTAAAACAAGAGAGCAACAAACTTTAAAAATGGAGAGATATCCAATGGAGATTCCATTATTCGATTTAAGCATATTGTCATTTTGTATCGTTTTTAGTATCGGTATTTATTGGACCAGTTATCACATAAATGGACTTCAACTAACCTACGTACTTTTAGTAAGCATCTATTTATCCAATACTCTAAATGTCCTTGCAGATCTTAAAAATATATCATCTACTTTTCTCCAACCAAGTTTGTATAGTATGGTCATTAGTTGTCTTGCCATTTCACTTGGTGAAATAACACGAAAGCGATACAAGATATGCTATTTTGTATTGTACAGTCTAGGTGTTTTACTCCTTTCATTTATTGCAGATTATACAATGCTACTTGGATATATTTATGTTGTACTCCTATACATACCAGCTTATAGAACAAAAGAATGGATAACGCAAATACCTAACACGGCTATCATTCTGACTGCTTTGATTTTTCCAACATTACTATTTTTCCTTAATACTAGCTCAGTATCATTGCTAATAAATAGTACATTAATGGGTCTTGGTATCGGTTCTTACATTGAAAGGATCAAGGTAAAAATTGAATACACTGGCCCGCTTGTAACTAGAATAAAGGCCGTGATAATTGGACTCGTAGGCGTTTTTGTGACTTCAACTGGAATCGCATTTGTGACCTCAGCTTTTGGTATAATCCTTGGATTTTGGATTAGTTATTTTGCACCTTTACTATTTGCCAAACTATCAATTTATTCCTCGCGGGTAATTACGTATGGAACTAAACCCACTTTACCTCAATAGCACCATTTCGCTAAAAATTGTTCTGTTCGTTCTTTCCCCTGCTTTATTAGAGCTTCTTTTTTCTCTTGTGTAATACCAAATTCAACACTTAGCCCACTATCTGTTGGGATAAAGACAATATTTTTCTCATGTTCTCTAGAAATATAACGAAGATCATGCGCTTTCATCATTGTCTCAAAAAGCGCTGTAAATAATCCAAATGCATTATTTATTTTATTTATTGGAAGATACGCATCATTTCCTGATAATTTAACCCCTAAGACAGGACGTTTTTGCATGCCATTATCATTATCAAATAGCCAAATAGGGAAATTACTTAATACTCCGCCATCAACGACCAGTGACTTCCCCGTCCGAGGTCTTAATGTAACTGGTTCGAAAAAATAAGGGATACTACAACTCATTCTAACGGCTTTAGCAACTGGAAAAGTTTGAGGATTTACTCCATAATATTTCAAATCATCAGGTAGGACTAACAACTTACCATTCGTCAAATCAGAGGCTATTAATCTGAGGCTATTCTCGGGGAGGTCTTGAAATGTCCTAATTCCTTTGGCAGCAAGCTTGGATTCTAACCATTCTTCAAGTACTTCCCCTTTATACAAGCCAAGCCTCCAATACAATAAGATCCAATTACCAAAGGGAATCGGAATTTTCGTTCTACGTGGATCTAAAAACTTTGTCAAATCTATTTCATCCATCGCTGTCTTAATTTCGTTACTTGTATAACCAGCAATTATCAGCGAGGCAACAATAGAACCCGCACTTGTCCCTGCAATTCGTTTAAACTTTATTCCTTTTTCTTCAATTGCTTCATAAGCACCAATTAATGCAAAGCCTTTAATACCTCCTCCCGAAAAAACCCCATCTATGTACATAAAAATCCCTCCTACTAAGAGTATTTTTTACATACATAATCGAGAGAGATGTCAAATAGTACTACTAAATAAAAAAGTACCAGGCAACACACTATAACTATAGTGTAGTGCCTGGCACTTATTCTTCTTCATTACGTTTCTGAACATTTCGCAATTCCTTAATTCTATCTTCATCTTCTTCAAAGTATTGAACCAAATCTCCGATTCGATCGATTGCATTCCAACTCAAGTGATGTTCAATTCCTTCAACATCATTATAAATCTTATCTTGATCCACACCAATGATATTCATAAACTGTTCTAAAAGTTCATGGCGAAATACTAACCGTTTTCCAATTTTCTTACCCTTTGTGGTGAGTACAAGCCCACGATATTTTTCATAAATTAAATATTCGTCTTTATCCAGTTTTTGAACCATTTTCGTCACGGAGGATGGATGGACTGCCAATGCTTCGGCAATATCGGAAACCCGAGCATAGCCTTTATCTTCAATTAAATTATATATTTGTTCAATGTAATCTTCCATGCTTGGTGTTGGCATTTTTTCCCCTCCGATATTTTCCCATTGACCACTATATTACAAAAGCAATCAATAAAATTTTACACCAGAAGTGATTCATTGACAAGGACATTCCCCGCGATTTGTGATGGTAAAGCTATGTGAAGTATTGGATTTCTGCCTCCGGGAAAAATTGATTAATATAACCTCTAATAGTTGTTTCAAGCTCACTCGCATCTTCTGTCTTATAGACATACTTTCCAATACCATATCTCCCCCATTTATATTTTCGCTTTTCTTCATCCATTTCAAGCTTTGACTTAGGGTAACGCTTTTGTATAACCTTCTTTGCTGGCTTTGTAAAACGATGCTGAATTAATTCGAAACTTAAGTTGGTCAAATCTATACCTTGTAATGATTTTGCCAACCTTTCAAATAGCTCATAATAACCTTCCTGCCAATCTTCATGCATATAAATAGGTGCCACAATAAAGCCAAGAGGATAGTTTGCATTTGCTACTTTCCTTGCTGCTTCTAAGCGTTCGTCAAATGAAGATGTCCCAGGTTCAAAGTTTTTAATAACATAACGAGAATTTACGCTAAAACGGAACCTCGTTTTGCCGTTATGCTTCGCATCAAGCAAATGGTCAACGTGATGGTATTTTGTCACAAAGCGCAAACGACCTAATTCAGTTTGACCAATAAATTCAATGGTCTTTTTGAGTGAATGGGTAAGATGGTCGATACCAACAATATCAGATGTACAAGCAGCTTCAAACCTCGTAATTTCCGGCGCACGTTCTTCCATGTACTTTGTTGCTTGATCGAAAATCTCATCTAAATTTACATATGTTCGGATATATGGCTTACTCCCCAATGTTGTTTGTAGATAACAATAATGACAATGTCCCATACAACCTGTTGCAAGGGGAATGGCATATTCAGCGGATGGCTTTGATGTATCAAACTTTAACGTACGACGGATACCTACAACAAGCGTTGACTTTGCATTTCTATATTGCTGAAGTTCATTGTTTCCAGGTATGCCCCTCACTTGATTGTGTGAGGTTGTTTCTCTAATCTCAATGCCCATATTCTCAAATTTCTCTTTTAATTCTTTTCCAAGAGGATATTCTAATGCTTTTGGCTCGATATACACTAACTGTGGTACAAAAGGATCCATTTCTCCACCTCAATTTTTCATGGCTACTGTCATTTAGTATAAGCAATTATGTTCATAATAAAGAGAGTGATTACTAGCCAATCACTTCCATTAGGTGAAATGGCTAACTATATGATTTTTTTCGTGTAGTCGAGGTAAATTAACTGCGGGGATTGAATTGTAGGCGAATGATGACCTTGGTGTGAGTATTATGTGGTCATTAGGATTCATTGAAGCTGTATGATACCCCTGCGTTGGGGAAAACCTAGTCGTTGGGATTCATTGGCACTGTATGGTGACCTTGCAGGTGGAAAAAACTCATCAGTGGGATTCATTAGCGCTGTATGATGACCATGCAGGGGGAAAAAACTCATCGGTGGGATTCATTAGCGCTGTATGATGACCATGCAGGGGGAAAAAACTAATCGGTGGGATTCATTGGAGCTGTATGATGACCATGCAGGGGGAAAAACTCATCGGTGGGATTCATTGGCGCTGTATGATGACTTTGCAGTGGGAAAAAACTCATCGGTGGGATTCATTGGCGCTAGATGGTGCCTCCTTGATGTTGGGAAATCTAGTCGATGGGGATTCATTGGACTGTATCATCCACATTTCGCTAAAAATGTGTATAGAAGGGGTTATGGTTTTACCTTATTATATGGACTTTTTCTTGTTTATAATGGGACGTTTACTCCAATTAGGTGTCTAATGAACAGTCCCAAAAAAGTGAAAAAGGAATGAAGCAATCTCTCGCTCCATTCCTTTTTCTTATCTTATAACCCACACTTCAATTGTGCACCGCAGCTAGTACATGTATTACATCCACCAAGGTCTTCTACTGTTCCTTGACGACAAACTGGGCAAGTGTTTCCTACTTCAGAACCAATTGTTACGTCAGTTGATCTAAGATCGTTAATAGTATCAACTAGTACAACATGGCTCTTTGGTTTATCTTCTGATTTAACTTCTACTTCTTCTTCAAACGTGTTTTCCTCAGCCTTTAATGTTAAGACCTGAGAATCACGGCTTCCATCAACATAAACTGTTCCACCTTTTGCTCCACCATTGTATAAGCGTTCATATACTGCTTCCACTTGTTCTACTGTGTAGCCTCTTGGTGCGTTAACAGTTTTACTGATTGAGCTATCAATCCAGCGTTGAATCACACATTGTACATCAGCATGTGCTTCAGGAGCTAATTCCATTGCTGATACAAACCAGCTTGGAAGGTTTTCTGGATCTGCTTCTGGATGCTTATCTAGATATTCTTGAACGATATCTGCTTTTACTTCGATGAACTTCCCTAGACGTCCACTTCTGAAGTAAGAGAATGAGAAGTATGGCTCTAATCCTGTTGAAACACCAACCATTGTTCCAGTGCTTCCCGTAGGAGCAACAGTTAATAAATGAGAATTACGAATACCGTATTCTTTAATATCATTTTTAATATCATCAGGCATTTTTTGCATATAACCTGTGTTTGTAAATGCTTCTCTTAGACGGTTTGTTTCCGCTTCTTCATTTCCAACTAGGAAAGGAAAGCTTCCTTTTTCTTTTGCTAATTCAACAGATGCACGATAAGCCGTTGTTGCAATTGTTTCAAATACTTCATCAACAAGCTTGTTTCCTTCCTCTGAACCGTACTCTGTTTCACAATAGATAAGCAAATCATGTAAGCCCATCACACCAAGTCCAACACGGCGCTCACCTAGTGCTTGCTTTTTATTTGCTTCTAAGAAGTATGGTGTTGCATCAATTACATTGTCTTGCATTCTTACTCCAACTTCAACAGTCTTCTTAAGCTTTGCAAAGTTGACCGTTTTAGTTTCCTTATCAGCCATTTCTGCTAGGTTAACTGCTGCAAGGTTACAAACTGAATACGGTGCAAGTGGTTGCTCTCCACATGGATTTGTCGCAACAACTTGTTGGCCATACGCCTTAGCATTTGTCATGTCATTAGCGTTATCGATAAAAAAGATTCCTGGTTCAGCAGAGTAAGTTGCACAGATGTTAATTAGATTCCAAAGCTCTTTCGCTTTGATTTTACGATATACGCGAACTTTATGACCTTGCTTTTCCCATTCGCGAACATCTCCAACTTTATGCCACTCTTCATTGTAAATCTTCATTTCCTCTTGATCGTAACTTTCTACGTCAGGGAACTTCAATTCATAAACAGCATCATCTTCGACTGCTTGCATGAACTCTTTTGTTAAACATACAGAAATGTTCGCACCAGTTAAGAACTCAGAGTTATGAACACTATAGTTACCACCAAGTCTTAACTTAAGTTCTGCATCTTGAATGATTTTTTCACTAAAACCACCGTATCCAGGAATTTGCTTATAATTAATAATTCCTTGGTACATTGCTTTTTCTTGCTCTGTAAGTGGTGTGAATTTCAATTTATCTTGAGCATATTTTTTAATTGCTTCGTCATTTGTATTTTCAATTAAGTATCGTAAAATTCTAGGATTTTGCATCTTGGAAATAATGAATTCCATAATGTCAGGATGCCACGTATATACCGTCCTTTTCAGGATACTTTAACTCTGCAATTAATTTTGCAGACGGACTAGACTATATCATCACCCTCAGCATTACCAGTTAGGGGCCAGGCGCTTCGAAAAGGATATACCTTCCCTACTCTACTCCCTTTAGATTTTTAAAGGTTTCGATAGTCTTTGAACCTTCACCTATACGGTGCTTGGCTGCGAATTGTCCAATTCAACCAATTTTTAAGCATTCACGCTCACAGTTTCCAGTCACGTTGTAGCTTGATTGACTCTAAGGATTTCCTCGCAATTCACCTGATTTACTTGCCACTCATTTCTGAATGACGCGGACTAGTTAACATTATTTAATCCGCTAGCATTATCATTTGAGCTCCACGCTTTTTTGTTACTCCTTGTTCAGGGGTGTGGTCATTTCTGCCACACTCTTACACTTTCATGTAAGGTCAGACTCTATCATCAAAGAAGAAAATTTATTATATTTTCGATCAAGTTTAATATCTCCATATTTGTATAATTCGTTAAAGACAAGTTTTAACTCTTTAATACTGCTAAGACATAAATCAGAACAACCTTGCTTTGGTGTGATCGAATTAACATTTTGGGCGAAACCATTTTGTTTTAAGAAGGTTAGGATAGAAAATAGAATTTGGTGATTTCCCGTAAAACCCATTCTGGCTTTTAGAAATCCATTCCTAATATATACCCTAATATGGCCATCAGCATCAAAAAAGCCCCTTAAATATGGCCATTGAAGACATTCGTCCTCAAAATCAATCCAAGATTCTATGCCTGTCTTTCTTGGCCCAATCCCTAATGCTATTAAATCTACACACATTTTTGTGGAATTGATAGTCATTGAATACTTGTTCTGTTCATTCTCAGAACTCTTTTTTCTGAACTTCACCATTTCAGTCACATTCATTTCTTCAGCGATATCATATAGTAGTTGTTTGTCAGTCTCTGCAAGAGTTAGAACCAACCTTTTTGACTTTCCTCTGTCAAAAACTGTACCGTCTCCAGTAATGTACCCTACTATATAGGCTTGATTAGGCGTTGTCACATTTTCAAAATAATTTTCATCGTAGTTGTATTTCTTATTTTTTAATTTTCCTGCTTCGCCTGGTGATCTTGCCTTAATAAAGTGAAGTTCATCATTCCACCTTTTAATTGTTCCTCTACTTATACTTAGCATTTTAGATATATCAACTTGACTATATCCTTTATTATGGAGTTTAATAATCGATTCTACAATTTCCTCTTTGTCTCGTGCCTTATAACCACGTCTCCGTTTGTTATAATTTACTCCTTCCATTTTCCCCATATATACTCCCCCTATGAAATATATTGGGCAAATTAGGAAGTTTCAATAGTCGTTGAACCTTTATCTTCGTTTCCAAAGATACTTGGCTGCTGATTGCCCAATCATTCTACTTTTCAAACCTTCACGCTCACCGTTGCCAGTCACGTTGTGGTGTAGAAAGCTCTAAGGGTGTTCCAGCAATTCACGAGATTTTAATCCCGCCATGGAATTAACGGGATCCACCTTGCTCAACAAGATGTGTCAATTTCGCAATGTCATCTAACCATGATACAGATCCTGATGATTTACCATTTACGCCACGAGCTAATGTGTTACGAGGACGAAGTGTTGAACCATTCGTACCAACTCCGCCTCCTCGGCTCATGATTTCCATTACCTGCTTACGGTGCTCTGAGATTCCTTCACGAGAATCCTGAACAAACGGCATAACGTAACAGTTAAAGTATGTTACATCAGTGTCAGCTCCTGCTCCATACAAAACACGCCCAGCAGGAATGAAGTTTAGATTAACTAACTCTTGGTAAAACTTTTCAAACCATTCTTGGCGTTTCTCTTCTGTTTTTTCAACTGATGCAAGGCCTGTTGCATTGCGCTTAGCAATTTGCTCGTAGAATACTTCTAGAGGCTTTTCAATCACATCTAAAGAGCGATTCACGATTCCCGTTTCGATTTCTTCTGGGCTGTCTAATGCACCACGGTATTCTTCTTCTACTAATACCTTTGCAGTTTTTTGCTCCCAGTCAATATCTACGATGAATCCTAATCCACGAGCAGGAAATTTTGGATCTTCCTTAATTGTTAGAACAACAAAATCTCCCTTGGCTAATGTAATCTTCTCGGTATCTTTAAACGTATACCGATCAAGCATTACTAATCGAGATACCCCTTTATGTGATAATTTCATATCCTCTGTAACTGGATGTACTTGAGGAAAGAGGCGGATATCTTGATTCAGCCTTTCAACATTGATATTCATTTTTTTTGGTAACGCAACAGACATTCTCACAACTCCCTTATTCATTCTATATATATAAAGCATGTCCCACGAGGATAATTTAAAAGGCATAAAGAACCCTCGAATGATGTCTTTACTATCAGTAATCATAACTTATCATATCCTACTACATAAAATCAATATATAGTGTCTAAATATTTTATTTTAATACTACATATTGTAAAAGCAGATGAGTAAAAATGATTTTGTCAAACGAAGAATCTTAAAAGAACATGAGGAAAATGAAGAAAATGATAGTATTAATTTAGAAAATGTTCGATTATGAAGAATTTTGTCAGTTGCAAAATTCGAGTGCCGAAAGATTCCTAATACTATAAGGGTTTTCTACATCAAGGAAAAAAGCGACGAAAAAAAGTCGCTTTACTTTTACCTTCTAAAATTCCATTCTTTATTTGCATATCTTGTTACACTAATTTGGGTAACATAGTCCAATTCTTCTTGGGATAATTCATAGCGCTCTAAGTTTATATGTAGCGCTTCTTCAAAACCCTTTTTAAAAGCTTTTTTTGCTAGATCTACGGTAACTGGGGTTTCCCGTAAAGCATTAATAGCTACCGCTTTATTTTTAAAATTATTCTTCATTCGTTCCTTTACTCGTTCACTAGGATACTTAAATAAAGAAAACAACATGTCCTCATCTATATCTAGTAAAATCGAGCCATGCTGCAAAATTACACCCTTTTGACGAGTTTGGGCACTACCGGCTACCTTACGACCTTCAACGACTAACTCATACCATGAAGGAGCATCAAAGCACACAGCGGACCTTGGATTCTTCAAGCCTTGTCGTTCTGCTTCTGTCTCAGGTATAGCAAAATAAGCATCCAATCCTAATGATTGGAACCCATATAGAATTCCTTTAGAAATCACTCTATATGCTTCTGTGACCGTTTTAGGCATGTCAGGATGTTCCTCAGACACAATAACACTATATGTTAATTCTTTATCATGAAGGACACCACGACCACCAGTAGGACGTCTAACAAATCCCAGATTATGTTTCTTAACCATATCTAAGTCAATTTCTTTGTCGACTTTTTGGAAATACCCAATTGAAAGTGTTGCTGGATTCCACCCATAAAAGCGAATAGTAGGCGGTATAAGCCCCTGGCTATGCCAATCTAATAAAGCCTCGTCTAAAGCCATGTTAAACTCTGGAGAGCAATTACCTGAATCAATAAATCTCCATGTTTCTTTCGTCATTACTAAAAACCCTCTTTATTTACGAAATATAATGCTTTCTTAGTCTATCAAATCAATTCATAATTTCAAAGTATTTTGCCAGCAGAATTCCTTTGATTCTTATTGCCACTGCTTATATAATAGATAATGTTATATAAAGAAGAGAGAGGGAGCAGATAACACGTGGAAATTATTCTAATATTACTTGGAGCATTCATCACATATTCAATCGTTATGTTTTTCTATCAAAAGAAAATATTGAAGACACTAACCGAGGAAGAATTTCGTGCTGGATATCGTAAAGCACAATTAATAGATGTCCGTGAACCAAATGAATTTGATGGTGGTCATATTTTAGGTGCAAGAAATATTCCATTAACACAAATGAAAATGCGGTTAAAAGAAGTTCGCCCAGATCTACCTGTGTACCTATACTGCCAAAATACTCTTCGAAGTGGAAGAGCAGCACAGTTACTCCGCCGAAAAGGATATAAGCAATTATATACATTAAAAGGCGGGTACAAAAACTGGACAGGTAAAATAAAAGCAAAAAAATAAACCTATTCTTAAATAGAATAGGTTTTTTCTTTGCTGTTCACACAGTCAACTCTTCCTAGTGTGTCATATATATATACTATGCAAAAGTTCGATTAATGGCGTCTTCTACTTTAGATGATGCTTGCTCAGCAATATAACGCTTAGTAACATTTACATCCGCATGTCCTGCAAGTTCTGCTACTACTGCCAAATCCACTCCACTTTGAATTAATTCTGCACAAAATGTATGACGTAACTTATGCGGGTTGACATCATATTTCTTCAACATATATTGTACTCCTCGAGAAGAAATACGTTTGTTCACACTTGATATAAACAATGGTCCATCCGTTTTTCCTAATGACTCTAAATATTTTGTCATAAGCTCACGTAATTCTCTAGATAAAGGAATCACTCTCTTAATTTCACCAGATGCACCTCTTACAAAGAGACTGCCTTTTTCATCACTTATTTGAATATCCTTAATATCTAAACTACAAAGCTCTGATATACGAATTCCTGTATGAAGTAGCGTATAAACAATAACAGTATTACGGAGATCTCCATCTCGTTCAACTTCTTTGAGAAGTTGGTCACGCTCTGTCCTATCTAACGAATCAGGTGCATCATGATTCTTTTCTTTTTCAACCCTATTAATACTTTGGGCAATTTCCTTTTTATTTAAGAATTTTGAGTAGACACTAATAGCAGAAAAGGCTTTCTCAATCGTTGCTGCACTTCTTTCTAGTCCTTCTAAGTGGTCCATATAGTCCTGGACATCTTCACGCATAATATTATGCATGTCTCTATTATTATCATCTAACCACTCAAAGAACTTTTGGAGAGTGCCTTGATAAGTTTTAACTGTATTCTCTGATTTCCCTTCATCAGTTAACCATATCGAAAACGATTTTAAAAGATTTTCCACTTTAAAGCCCCCCTAAATTTACTTACACTGAAAGTATAACAAAAAATTTCGCAGAAGTAAAATTTATATTTAGTAAGTATACAAAAATAAGAAGAGTTACCTATACCCTTCTTATTTTTGTATGTATATATTTTTCATGTTAGTAAATATATTGGGATCACTAGAGTGGAGACTATCAAAAAAGTGACTTATATGTAATCTATATAATTGCTTGTTCATAAATAAGTGGCTGGGCTAGCTGGATTCGAACCAACGCATGACGGAGTCAAAGTCCGTTGCCTTACCGCTTGGCTATAGCCCAGTAACGTAATATTAATTATATAATGTGCAGCTTGCTAGTAATTTATACAAAAAAATGAATGAACTTCATTCGGTTCAATTTAATGGAGCGGGTGATGGGAATCGAACCCACGACATCAGCTTGGAAGGCTGAAGTTTTACCATTAAACTACACCCGCACTTATTTTACTTAATTACCTATTTTCTAGATCGTTATTTTGGCCTTACATGCTTCTTCCTCATCTTGCATATTCGTAAGATGTAGTATCGTCGAAGCAACTCGTAGTTTATTCAGGATGTATATGCTCGTGGCTGAGGTTTTACCATTAAACTACACTGCACTTATTTTACATAGTACCTGTTGTCTAACTCGTTATTTTTATGGGGCGATTGATGGGAATCGAACCCACGAGTGCCAGAGCCACAATCTGGTGCGTTAACCACTTCGCCACAACCGCCATAATATTATGTTTGGCAGGGGCAGTAGGAATCGAACCCACACCGGAGGTTTTGGAGACCTCTGTTCTACCGTTAAACTATGCCCCTATAACAATGGTGGAGGGGGACGGATTCGAACCGCCGAACCCTCAGGGAGCGGATTTACAGTCCGCCGCGTTTAGCCACTTCGCTACCCCTCCATTTGGTTGCGGGGACAGGATTTGAACCTGCGACCTTCGGGTTATGAGCCCGACGAGCTACCAGACTGCTCCACCCCGCGATAATAAAAAGTATTAAGTACTTACCATGAGTAAATTTTTCAAACTGTCCCTTCCTCTTCTAGATTATCCATGAAGTGAATGCGTCGGGACAACTCGCAGATATTCGATGGAGATTTGCTCGTTGCTCCACCCCGCGATAATAAAAGTTATTCTGTTTTGGAATTAAGAGATATTCCCTTTTGTTATTAAACAATATTAAAATAATGGCGGAGGAAGAGGGATTCGAACCCCCGCGGGCTTTAACACCCCTGTCGGTTTTCAAGACCGATCCCTTCAGCCGGACTTGGGTATTCCTCCATAAAATTTAATAATGGTTAATTGGTAGCGGCGGAGGGAATCGAACCCACGACCTCACGGGTATGAACCGTACGCTCTAGCCAGCTGAGCTACGCCGCCAAAAGTGACTTCTCTTATTAACAAATATGGCGCGCCCGAAAGGAGTCGAACCCATAACCTTCTGATCCGTAGTCAGACGCTCTATCCAATTGAGCTACGGGCGCATGATATTAATGAAGGAATTCATTCCTTCAAAACTAGATAACGTTATACAAGACTATCATTCATTTGGTTAAGTCCTCGATCGATTAGTATCAGTCAGCTCCACACGTCACCGCGCTTCCACCTCTGACCTATCAACCTCGTCATCTTCGAGGGATCTTACTAGTTTAC
>Ga0180215_1000167_pt1 | contig 94970 bp, 94 predicted proteins | sample eDN3rd37CBELigBY_FD_128871 | JGI IMG/M metagenome (GOLD analysis project Ga0180215, IMG submission 128871) | Enriched backyard soil microbial communities from Emeryville, California, USA - eDNA 3rd pass 37_C BE-Lig BY (version 2) (version 2) | ecosystem: Environmental > Terrestrial > Soil >...
CGCCCGTCCGGCCGCGACGGCCATGGTCAGCGCGTCCTCGTCAGGGCCCTTGACCCGGCGTTTCCCACTGGTCCAGGGCGGCAGGTAGGTGCCGATCGAGACGACGTGAGTCATCGAACCTCGTTTCCGACGGCGCCCGCAGGCGATCCAAGTGTTCTTAATAAGCTATATAGTTAGCTCATTCGACACAACACCGGGTGTCGCCGATCCAGGGAGAACACACATTGGCCGAGACCAGAACGCTGGCCGATCGCGTCGTCATCGTCACCGGAGCGAGCCGCGGCATCGGGCGCGAGATCGCCGTCCGGGTCGCCGCCGACGGCGCCCGGGTGGGCCTGCTGGCCCGCACCGAGACCCCCCACCCGAAACTCGCCGGCACGCTCGCCGACACCGCCGCAGCGGTGCGCGCTGCGGGCGGGCAGGCCTACGAGGCGGTGTGCGACGTCCGCGACGCCGACTCGGTGGCGTCGGCGGTTGCCGACATCGCGGACGCGTTCGGCGGCATCGACATCGTGGTGAACAACGCAGGAGCGCTGGACCTGAGACCTACATCGGCGTTGCCGCCCAAGAACTTCCGCCGCCTGCTGGAGGTCAATGTCGAGGGCCCGTTCGCGGTCGTGCAGGCGGCGCTGCCCCACCTGCGGAAGTCCGACAACGCGCACATCGTCAACGTGTCGCCGCCGGTGAACCTGGCCCCGGCCTGGGTGGGCGCGCACACCGGTCACACCGTCGGCAAGTACGCCGAGAGCCTGCTGACCATCGGCTGGGCGGCCGAGTTCGCGTCGATCCCGATCGCGGTGAACTCGCTGTGGCCTGCCACCACCGTGGCCAGCACCGGCATGCTGGTGGCGATGGGCGAGGCCGTCAAAGAGCAGGCCCGCGATCCGCGGGTCATGGCCGATGCGCTGCAGGCGCTGGTCACCCGGTCGACGGACTGTACCGGCAACTTCTATACCGACGAACAGATCCTGCGCGAGGAAGGCGTCGCCGACCTCACCGGCTACCGGCTCGCGGCCAGCGAGGATGATCTGGTTCCGAACTTCTATCTCGAATCCACCCCGCTCCCGACGATCTAGGAGAGCTGTGAGCCAGTTCGACGCCCTGCGCGCCAACGAACCCGAACTCGCCGACTTACGGGCCTCGGTGCGCGAATTCCTGGAAAGAGACCGCGCCGAGTTCGGCTGGGAACCCGACGTCGACTCCTGGCTGGGCCAGTGGGACGAGGGCTTCTCCGCCCGCCTGGCCGCCGCCGGATACGTCGGGATGACCATCCCGAAGGAGTACGGCGGACACGGCCTGACCCACCTGCACCGGTACGTGGTGACCGAGGAGCTGCTGGCCCAGGGCGCGCCGGTGGCCGCGCACTGGGTCGCAGACCGTCAGGTCGTGCCCGGGCTGCTGGCCTACGGCACCGAGGAGCAGCGCCAGCGGCTGCTCCCCCGCATCGCCGCCGGGAAGTTCTTCTCCTCCATCGGGATGAGCGAACACGGCGCGGGGTCGGACCTGGCCGCCGTGCAGACGAAGGCGGTCAGGACCGACGGCGGCTGGGTGCTCAACGGCACCAAGGTGTGGACCAGCGGTGCGCACAAGGCCCATCAGGTCGTCGTGCTGGCCCGCACCAGCCCGCCGGATCCGCAGAAGCGGCACGCCGGGTTCAGCCAGTTCCTGGTGCCGTGCGACGCCAAGGGCGTGCGGATCGAACCGATCCTGCTGATGAACGGCGACCACCACTTCAACGAGGTCTCCTTCGAAGACGTGTTCATCCCGGACGCGGATGTGCTCGGCGAGATCGGCAACGGCTGGCACCAGGTGACCGCCGAGCTGTCCTTCGAGCGCAGCGGGCCCGAGCGGATCCTGTCGACGGTGCCGCTGATCGTCGCGGCGATCCGCCTGCTGGGCAACACCCCCGGCACCGATGACACCACCGCCAGGATCGTGGGTGACCTTCTGGGACGGCTGATCTCACTGCGGCAGCTGTCGGTGTGGGTGGCGCGCACGCTGTCCGAGCACAAGGACGCCGCCAACCAGGCCGCACTGGTCAAGGATCTGGGCACACGCTTCGAACAGGATTCGATCGAGGTGATCGCCGATGTGCTCGACCGGGTGTCGCCGACACCTCAGATCGCGGTGCTGACCGCCACCGCGATCCTGCACAAGCCGATCTTCACGCTGCGCGGCGGCACCAACGAGGTGCTGCGCGGCGTCGTCGCACGAGGAATGGGGTTGCGATGAGCGCACTTTCGGGCGGGGTGTTCGCCACCGACACCGCCGACGACTACACCGACCTGCGCCAGCTCGTCGACGACATCGGGCGCCGGTCGTTCGACGCCCGCATCGGCACCCGGCGGGTGCCCGACCAGTTCGACGACGAGCTGTGGGGCAACCTCTCCGACACCGGGCTTACCCGGTTGACCAGCGACCCCGATCTCGGCGCCGGCCCCAACGAGCTCGCCGTCGTGCTGTCCGGCATCGCTAGGCATGCTGGCGCCGTACCGCTGGCCGAAACCGACGCGCTGGCAGGCTGGCTCGGCCGCGAGGCGGGTATCGAGCTGCCCGACGGTCCGGCGACCGTCGCGGTCGCCGACCACTCCGGCGACGGTCCGCTCACGGCCGTCGGCGTCCCGTGGGCACGAAGCGCGGCGGTGCTGCTGGTCGTGCGGTCCCCGGAGGGGACGCTGGTGGGGCTGGCGCGGGACCCGGAGATCGTCGACGGGCACAACGCGGCCGGTGAACCGCGCGACCGTGTCACCGCGGAGATGGGCACGCTGGTCCCCGTCGACGCCGCCGTCGCCACCGAACTGACCCTGCGCGGCGCCTGGTGCCGGGCCGTGCAGATCGTCGGCGCACTGGATGCCGCGGCCGCGATGACCGTCAAGCACACCGCGGAGCGCGAACAGTTCGGCCGGTCGCTGAGCAAGTTCCAGGCGGTGCAGCACGCACTGGCCGGGGTGGCCGGTGAGATCGAACGCGCCAGGGCGGCCGCGTCGCTGGCGGTCGCCGCCGCCGCGGACTACGGATTCGCCGCGCCGCGAACCGAATTCGCGATCACCGCGGCGCGAGTGGCGGTCGGCCGTGCGGTCACCGCGGTGACGACGAGCGCGCACCAGTTACACGGGGCCATCGGTGTGACGGCCGAGCATCCGCTGTGGTCGGTGACGCTGCGCGCCCAGGCCTGGGCCGACGAGTTCGGCACCACCGCCGGCTATGCCCGCCGGCTCGGCCGGCTGGCCCTCGACTCCGCGAACCCGTGGGATCTGGTTATCGGCAACATCTGAAGGAGTATTGAGTGACGATCGAGAAGTTCAAGGGTGCGTCGGCGATTGTGAGCGGCGGTGCCGGCGGCCTCGGCGAGGCCACGGTGCGGCGGCTGCACGCCGAGGGGCTGGGCGTGGTGATCGCCGACCTGGCGGCCGACAAGGGCAAGGCGCTCGCCGACGAACTCGGTGAGCGTGCCGTGTTCGTCAGCACCGATGTGTTGAGCGAGGACTCCGTGAACGCCGCGATCGAGCAGGCCAACGCGCTCGGCCGGCTGCGGTACGCGGTGGTCGCGCACGGCGGATTCGGTGTCGCGCAACGGATTGTGCAGCGCGACGGCAGCCCCGCCGATTTCGCCGGCTTCACCAAGACGATCGACCTGTACCTCAACGGCACCTATAACGTGGCCCGCCTAGTGGCCGCCAACGTCGCCGCCGCGGAGCCGCAGGCCGACGGCGAGCGCGGTGCGCTGGTGCTGACCGCGTCGATCGCCGGGTACGAGGGCCAGATCGGCCAGACGTCGTATGCCGCGGCGAAAGCCGGTGTCATCGGGCTGACCCTGGCCGCGGCGCGCGACCTCAGCTCGGCGGGGATCCGGGTCAACACGATCGCACCGGGGACGATGAAGACCGCGATCATGGAGTCGGTCGGCGAGGAGGCGCTCGCCAAGTTCGCCGCGAACGTGCCGTTCCCGAAGCGGCTCGGCAGCCCCGCGGAGTTCGCCGACGCCGCGGTGTTCCTGCTGTCCAACGGTTACGTCAACGGCGAGGTCATGCGCCTCGACGGCGCGCAGCGCTTCGGCCCGAAGTAAGACCCCTCGACCGCCGCCGAGTGTGAGCGTATGGCGAAAATCCGGCGTGGTTTTCGCCCTGGCCGCACACTCGGCGGTTTGGTATTTACGGCCTGAAAAATTGCTAAATAGTTGTATGATTACGCGTCCTCGTCGTAGCATCACAACGGTGACGCACGCCACGCTCGGCGTGCCCGGACACGCGACGGAGGAACAACTGTGGGCTTACTGGACGGCCGGGTCATCTTCATCACGGGGGCGGCACGCGGGCAGGGCCGCTCGCACGCGGTCACCTTCGCCGAAGAGGGCGCCAACATCGTCGGCGTGGACATCTGCCACGACCTCGACGCGGTGCCCTACAAGCTGAGCACTATCGAGGACCTCGATGAGACTGCACGGCTGGTCGAGAAGACCGGTCAGGAGATGCTGGTCCAGCAGGCCGACGTCCGCGACAAGGCCGCCCTGCAGGCCGCATTCGACGCCGGAGTCGAGAAGTTCGGCCACATCGACACGGTGATCGCCAACGCGGGCGTCATCCTCAACAACGTCGACGAGGTCGACGCCTCCGAGGCCCTGCGACTGGGCATCGACATCATGCAGATCGGCGTGTGGAACACCTTCCAGGTGGCGATCCCCCACCTCCGCGAACGCGGCCAGGGCGGCAACCTGGTCGCCACCAGTTCCATGGCCGCACTGCTGAACCTCACCGACGGTCGCGGCGGCTCCGACGCCTACAACATGGCCAAGCTCGCGATCACCGGACTGGTGCAGTCCTACGCCAATCTGCTTGCACCGGAACGGATCCGAGTCAATGCCGTCGCCCCGACCAACTGCGCGACGCCGATGGTCACCGAGAACCCCGCCCTGTTCAAGGTCATCGAGTCCGCACCGAATCTGGTCAACGCCATGCAGACCGCGCTGCCGGATCTACCGATGATTGAGCCTAAGGACGTCAGCAACGCGGTGCTGTTCCTCATCTCCGAGCAGGGCCGGTCGTTCACCGGCAGCATCCTCAAGGTCGATGCCGGCATGGACATCCGACGGTAAGGAGAACCGCGATGAGCACCGATCAGACGAGTCTCACCCTTGCCGACGTGCCCGAACTCCATTGGGCGAACTTGCCGATGGCCGCCGACCGCGGCCTCGGATGGAAGACGGTGCGCGACGCCGGTCCCGTCGTCCTGATGGACGGGTGGTACTACATCACCCGACGCGACGACGTCCTGCGCGCGCTGCGCAGCCCGGAACTGTTCTCGTCCAAGCAGGCCTTCGATGAGCTCGGCAGCCCCCTTCCGCTGGTGCCGATCGCCTTCGATCCGCCCGAGCACACGCGGTTCCGCAAGATCCTGCAGCCGTTCTTCAGCCCGCACGCCCTCAAGGGCATGCTGCCGTCGCTGCAGCGGCAGGCGATCGCGATCGTGGAGGAGGCCACCGCCAGGGGCGAGTGCGATGTCATGGCCGACGTCGCGATCCCCTACCCGTCCCAGGTGTTCCTCACCCTGTTCGGTCTGCCCTTGGAGGACCGGGATCGCCTGATCGCATGGAAGGACAGCGTGATCGCGCTGGCGGACTCGCCTTTGACCGAGCACACCGACCTCACCCCGGCGCTGGAGCTCGCCGCCTACGTCACCGAGGCGATCAACGAGCGCAGGCAGAATCCCGGCGACGATCTGCTGTCGAAGGTGCTCACCGGCGACGACCCGCTCGACGACGGCGAGGCCATCGGACTGAGCTTCCTGTTCGTACTCGCCGGATTGGACACCGTGACCGCGGCGATGGGTTTCGCGCTCCTGGAACTCGCCCGCAACCCGCAACTGCGGCGGCAGCTGCGCGACAACCCCGACGACATCGGTGTCTTCGTCGAGGAGATCGTCCGGTTGGAGCCGCCCGCTCCCCTCCTTCCCCGTGTGGCGACCAGGGACGTCACGATCGGCGGCGTGACGATCCCCGCGGGCACCAAGGTGCGGCTGTGCATCGCGGCCATCAACCGCGACGAGTACGACGCGATCTCGGCCAACCACGTCGTGATGGACGGAAAGGTGCACGCGCACTGGGGCTTCGGCGGCGGTCCGCACCGATGCCTGGGCTCGCACCTGGCGAGAATGGAGTTGCGTCTGATCGTGGAGGAATGGCTCAAGCGGATGCCGGAGTTCGAGATCGCCCCGGGCTGCGTCCCGGAGATCGAGTTCCCGGCCAACACGTTCGCCCTCGGCTCGCTGATCCTGCGGGCGGTCAAGTGACGCACGCGGACATCGCCGTTCTGTGCGTCGAATGCCAGAACGGCGTGCTCGGACCGGATTCGGTGCTGCCACAGCTGGCCGCCGACAGCGCACAGCTGATGGCCAATCTCCGGCGCCTGCTGGACGCGGCGCGACCCGCGGGGGTGCGGGTCGTGCACGCCACCTATGAGGGCGCGTTGGGTGGCGGGCATCCGGGCACCGCGCGTATCTGGCGGGCGCTCGGGCCGCTGACCGAATCGTGGGCCCCGGGGAAGACCGAAACTCAGGTCATCGCTGAGCTTTTCAACTCCTCCGACCTGGTGCTGCCACGCCACCACGGCTTGTTCCCCACGCTTGACTCCGAACTGCTGCCCGTGCTGAGGGGCCTCGGTGTGCGCACCGTCGTCCTCACCGGTGTGTCGCTGAACCTGGCGCTGCCGACCACGGCTGGTCACCTCACCCAGGCCGGGTTCGAGCTCGTCGTGCCGCGTGATGCGGTGGGCGGCACGCCGGCGAGTTACGCGGAGCAGGTCCTGAACAACTCGATTGCGGTGCTCGGCAGGCTCACCACCGTCGACGAGCTCGTCGCCGAGTGGAACGAAACCTCCTGTGCCCCAATACAGAAGGACTAGAATCCGATGATGTTTGTGCGTAGTTCACTGTTCGCCGCGGCTGCTGTGGCTGTCGGCTCTCTGATCGCTACACCGGCCGCCGCGGCTCAACCGGGCGTCGGCTGCCAGCCGGCGTTGTCGGCACCGGAACTGGTGGAGTTGGCCGGCGGCACCAGGGCTGTGCGGGCGAGCCTCACCATGTCGGGCTGCGCGCCGAACGCACAACCGACCGACGTCCGCGTGTGCCTGGCGCCGGCGAACGGCAACGGCCAGTGCAAGAAGCTGCCCGGCTGGGCCGATGTCCAGGTCATTATTCCCGCGACACCGAGCGGCGTTTTCACCGCGACCGGTGAGGCGTGCTGGCACGAGATCCTGGGCTCTTTCACATCGGGATGCCGATCCGCGGGCCCAATCACCGCGACCTACTAAGCCTTCAAAGCAATTAAGGGGTTGATCACCCACCATTTGCGGGTGATCAACCCCTTAAGCGTCAGCTCCCGGTCGACGGTGTCAGCATCTCCTGCCACGTCTTGGGCCCGCCGTCCTTCGCCAGATCGGACTGCGTGTACGCCCGCCCGTCAGGCCCGATGTACTGCCCGCTGAGCGGGTCGTATTCGGCGACGGCGATCGGCGGCGACACGGGCTCCGGTGCCGGCGCGGGATCAGGCAGCCCCAGTCCCGGGGCCGAGGGATCCCGCGGAGCGGGAATGCTCTGGCCCGACAGCGTGGCGTTCGGGTCGCCCTTCCAGTTGTAGCCGTCGTTGAGCGGCACGAACTCTTCGTCGCTCTCACAGAGTTTCGCCGTCGGCGCGCGTTTGCCCGGCTTCTGAACACACGGAGTGTTGCGGGCACCGCGGACGTTGAACGGCGCGTCCTGCGCCACCCGGCAGTAGAGGTCGCCTTCAGGCACCGGCGGATAATCCTCGAACGCGGCCGCGCGTCGTTGCTGGGCGGGCAGAAAGCCTGTGGTGCACGCCGGCGGCAGGTTGACGTTCAGGTTGAAGCTCAGATACGCGCCGGGATAGTCGGTCCTGTTGTTACGGTTCGCGACGCCGGACGCCTGAACGATTGCCGCGCCCTGCGGCAGCAGCACCAGCAACTGCTCGAGGTTGGGCTGGTAGACGGCGGCCACCTCAGCGACCGACGCCAGGTTGGCCAGGATGATCGGCAGCGTCGGCTTCAGCTCGCTCAACAGCCCGCTCACCTCGTCGACCGCGGCCGGGCCCTCTGTCAGAACCGTCGCGAGGTCGGTGTCGTGGTCGCGCAGCTGATCTGTGACGTTCGCCAGGTTCGACGCCCACGCCGTGATGGCGCTCGACGACTCCGTCTGGGTATCGAGCAACGGCTTGGACTTGTCGATCAACGTGGTCAGCTCGTTGATGTTGGCCCGCGCATCCACAGCGAGTGCACTCGCACCCTTGAGGAAACGGCCGATTTCGGGGCCGAGCCCGCCGAAAGCAACATACGCCTCGTCGACAACCGTCTTGAGGTTCTCTTGCGGGATCGCCTGCAGGCCTTTATTGGTGGCGCTGAGCAAGGAACTGATGTTCGGCGGCACCGAGGTGTGATTCCGACCGATCACATCGCCGCTCTTCAGAGGCGGCGCATCCGCGCTCTGGGGGATCAGATCGATGTACTGCTCACCGATCGCCGACACGCTGTGCACCTCCGCCTTGACATCCGACGGGATCTTCACGTCCGAGTTCAGCGACAGCACCGCCTTGACGCCGTCATCAGTCAGCTCGACCGACTTCACGCGCCCGACCTGGTATCCGCGATAGGTGACGTTGCCGCTCGCATAGAGCCCGCCCGCCTCGGGCAGCTGGGCGGTCACGGTGTACTGCCCCACGCCGAACAACACCTCGGGCAGTTTCAGCACCGGGAAACACATGATGGCGACACCTGCCAGCGCGATCGCCGCGACGACGATCAGCTGAATCCACATCCGCCTCGTCAGAGTCATCTACGGTCCCTGGTTGAAGTGGTACGGAACGACCAGCGGGTTGCGGGCCGTGTAGGGGCTGGGCATCTGGCCGATCGTGCGGCCCCACTGCAGTTCCAGTTCGGTCAGCTCACCCTCGAGGAACGTTCCGGTGAAGAAGCTGGCGTCGAGCCGGCTGAGGGTCAGGTCGATCACGGCCGTCAGGTTGGCGTAATCGCCACGCAGCCACTTGGGCAGCGTGGGCTTGGGGAACGGGAACGTCGCATAGAAGTCCAGCGACCGGGTCAGGTCCTGACCGGCGTTGGCCAACGATTCCAGCACCGGCCCCAGATCCTTGAGTTCCTTGATCAGGTTCTCCTTGGTCTGGTTGACCGAGTCCGCGGCCAACGCGCTGAACTTCCCGATCTTGTCCGCCGCTTCGACCAGTACCTCGCGCTCCTCGCGCAGGACCTGCAGCGCCTCCGGTACGGACTTCAGCGCACGGTCGACAACCGGCTTGTCATCGGCGATCTGACCGACCAGGGTGTTGAGACTGTCCGCCGCCGCGATGATGTCGTCCTTCTGGTTGTCGATATAGGCGACGAAGGTGTCCAGCTGGTTGATGAGGCTACGCAGCTCCTCACCCCGGCCGTCGAAGGCCTGCCCCAGCTCACGGATGATCTCGCCCAACCGCGCGACACCACCGCCGTTGAGCACCAACGACAGTGCGCTGAGGGTCTCCTCGGTCGACGGATAGGCCCCGGTGTGATCCAGCGGAATCAGCGATCCCTCTTGGAGTTTCCCTTGCGGCGGCTCATCGGTCGGGGGCGCCAGCTCGATATGCAGCGAGCCCAGCAAGCTGGTCTGCCCCAGCGTCGCGGTGGAATTGGCGGGCAGGTTCACATCGCCGTTGAGTTTCATGGTCACCAGCGCGTGCCAGCCCTGGCGTTCGATCTTGGTGATGTTGCCCACCGTGACGTCACCCACGCGTACGCGTGAGTTCGCACGCAGGTTCACCACCTGCTGCATCTGCGCCTGGATGGTGAACGCGCCCGGGCCCTTGCCCTGAGTTCCCGGTAGCTGCAGGGAGTTCAGGCCCCGCCATTGACTGCACCCCGACAGCGCCAGCGCTGCCGCCAAGGCAAGCGCCAGAACCGCTGCACGACAACGAATCCGGGTCACTGGCCACCTCCATGGGGAACCATGATGCCTTCGAGCCCGGCCGCGGGATCGGTGGAAACCACAGGCGTGACCGGGGAGTCACCGGGGTTCAGCGGCGGCGGATCGAGCGGACGCGGCGGCACGAACGGCGGCTGACCGTGGAACGGATCAGCCGGCTCACCGAAGCGGGTGAAGACATTGCCGGCGGGCGGCAGTTGAGCACCCGGTGCGTGCGCTTCCGGAGTACCCCCCTCTTCTGCGGGCAGCGCACCGGCCTCGCCTGACGGCGGGATGTAGTCCGGACGCAACCAGTCCTCGCTGTAGGTGATCTCGTTCGGCCGGGCCGTCGCACCGACGAGTTGGTTGAAGCCGATCGGGAAGAAGTTGTACTGCCGGTTCTTGACGATCGGTGCGAGGTACTGCACACACAGCTTCGCCGACTGCTCGGCGTTGAGCCGAGACGCCGCCTGCACCGCACCGCAGATGAACTGGATGGGATCGGCCATGTTGTTGAACGCCAGAGCACCTGTAAGTGCGCCCTGTGCGGGCTGATAGATGTTGATGAAGTTCTGGAACGCGTTGGGCGCCACGTGCAGCAGCTGCTTCACGTCGTCGAGGTTCTCGGTCAGGATGTCCGACACGTTGGCCAGCTTCTCCCCGGTGATGCCCAGGGTCTCGCGGTTCTCCGCCACGAACGTCTTGACATCATCGGCGACCTCCGCCAAGGCGCGGACCGCGGCGCCGACCTCGTTCGAATCGTTGGCGACCAACCGTGTCGTGCCGGCCAGATTCTCGTTGAGCTGGCGGAGCACATCGTGGCTGTCCTGAAGCGCGTTCACCAGAATCGCCAGATTCCGGACAGTGCCGAACAGGCTCTTGCTGTTGTCGCCGAGCGCCGAGAACGCCTCGGACAACTCGATGAGCGTCTCGCGGATCCCCGCGCCCTGACCCCTCAGGTTCTCGGCGGCGGTGTTGACGAACGCCCCGAGGGTGCTCACCCCGCCCGGACCGGTCGGCTGCAAGGTGTCCGCAAGACGTTCCAACTGTTGGCGGAACTCGTCGAATTCAACCGGGACCGCCGTGCGGTTCATGGGGATCTCCGCGCCTTCGGCCATCGTCGGACCTCCCCGATAGGGCGGGACCAGCTGGATGGACCTGGCCGTCACCAGCGCCGGCGAGAGGATGACCGCTTTCGCGTCGGCGGGCACTTTCACGTCGTTGTCAACGGTGAACGTGATCTTCGTGTGCAGTGGTTGCGGCTCGATCGCGGTGATCGTGCCGACCGGTACGCCGAGGACGACGACGTCGTCACCGACATAGATACCGTTGCTGTTCTTGAAGTAGCCGACGAGGGTGTACCGGCCCACCTTGGGGCTGAAGCCGATCACGGCGATCGCCCCGACCAGCAACACGACAAGTGTTGTGGCAAGGCTGATTCGGACCGGTCGCGAATTGACGATACTCACTGGCCTCCCCCTGCGTGTTCGCTGGGACCGTGGCGCGTGGCCGCAGACTGCTCACCGGGCGCGGTCTTCAAGACCGGCGTCGGTGGTGTCGGGGTGTCTTCGCGCCCCTCGGGTGCGGGAGCGGGCGGGCCCGGCGGCGGACCACCCGGCGGCGGCGCAGGCAGCGGCTCGCGGTACGGATAGCAACCCGGACCCGGCAGCGGGACTCCCGGCGGCCCGCACTGCTGATCGCCGGGATTACCGGTGATGGCATCCGGGATCGTCATGCGGGGCTCACCGCCCTGACCGGTGCGCGGGAAAGGCGACGGCAGCGCAGGCGTACCCGGCTGTCCGACCTGCGGATCGGCCCGCTCCGTCGGCAACAGCACGTTCGGATCCAGCCCGAGGTCGGAGAACGCGGCATCGATGAACGGCTGAACGAACTGTCCCGGAAGCAGGTTCGCCACATAGGCCTTGAAGTAGGGACCGGAGCCCACAGACTCGCCGAGGCCCAACGCGTAGCGGTTCAGGCCGAGCACGGCCTGCCGGACTTGATCGCGGTGATTGTCCACGATCGCCAGCACCCCGTTGAGCTTCTCGAGCGCCGGCTTGAGCTCCTTACGGTTCTCGTCGATCAACCCGCCCAGCTGGCGGCTGACCGCTGACAGGTTGCCGGAGAACTGGTCCAGGGCGGCGCTCTGCTTACGCAGCGCGGCGAGCAGCTCGTTGGTGTCGTGCACGAGGCTGACGATCTTGTCGCTGCGCTCGGCGAGGACCGTGCTGGCCTTCTCGGCATTCGACAGCAGGCTGCGCAACTCGGCATCACGGTCGGCGAGGATCTTGGAGAAACGGCCGACGCCCTCGACCGCGGCCTTCACATCCGGCGGGGTGTTGGCGAACGTCTCCGCCAGCGTCTCCAACGAGGCGGACAGCTGATCGGTGTCCAATCCACTGATGACAGTGGTGAGGTCACCGATCGCGTCTGGAAGCTGATATGCAGACGTGGTGCGTTCCAACGGAATCGGTGCCGACAGGCTGCCGTCGCCGCGGGGGGTCACCTCGAGCACCTTGGCGCCCAACACGCTGTTGGTCTTCACCGCGGCCTCGCTGCGGTCGCCGATGCGGATCCCGTTGCGGACCTTGAAGGTCACCAGCACCTGATCACCGGCGAGTTTGACCTTCTCAACCTTGCCGGCGTTGACTCCGCTGACCCGGACGTCCGCGCCTTCGCGAAGGCCGCCCGCCTCGGCGAAGTAGGCCGAGTACACCTTGCCGATCGACAACCCAGGCAGCTTGTCGTAGTTGATCGCCGCCGCGCTGATGCCGACGAACAGCAGGACGCCGACGACGCCGATGATCAGTGGATTGCGTTCCTGGAAGGACTTCACCGCGGAGTGCACCTTCCCGAGCTTTGACCGGCCACCTTGACGTAAACCGGTTGTCCGCCCTTTCCGTTGAGCTTAAGCACGATGTCACACAGGTAGAAGCTAAAGAAGTCGCCGTAGAGGCCCTGCCGGTTCAGGATCCGATAGGACTCGGGCAGAGTGTCGAGCAGGTTGTTGACGTAGTCGGCGTCGGCGACGATGATGCCTGCCACCCGATCCGCCTCGGCCACAACCTTCTTCAGCGACGGCCGGGCCTGCTGCATAAGGTCGGCCACCGAACCCGCCACCTCGCTGGCGTACGCGACGCCATTTGCGATGTCGGTCTTGCGTTCGTGCAGTGCCGTCACGAGTTCCGACAACGAGTCGACGGCCTTGGCGAACTGACCGCGCTGGTCGCCCAACGAGCCGAGCACGGTGTTCAGGTTGACGATGACCTCTCCGATCAGCTTGTCCCGGTCCGCGAGCGTATTGGTCAGCGCCGCTGTCTGATTCAGGAAGGTGCTGATGGTCTCCCCCTGACCTTGCAGGGCGGCCATCAGCTGGCTCGTCAACACGTTGACATCCTCCGGATTCAACGCGTTGAACAGTGGGCGGAAGCCCCCGATCAACGCGTCCAGATCGAGCGCCGGCTGAGTCCGGGTGAGCGGAATCGTGTAACCCGGCTGGCGCTTCTTGGTGTCACCGGCACCTTCCTCGAGCGCCAGGAACCGCTCACCGACCAGGTTCTCGTACTGGATGACGGCGCGGCTGCCCTCAGTCAGCACGACCGAGTTGTCGACGGCGAAGTCCACAAGAACCGTGCCGTCGTCCTGCACCTCAGTGGATTTGACCTTGCCGACCTCGACGCCGGCGATGCGGACGAAGTTGCCGGCCTCCAATCCTGAGGCGTTGGAGAACACGGCCTTGTAGGTCGACTCGCCACCGAATCGGATCTGTCCGAACTCGGCGACCATCAGGGCCCAGGCCAGTAAGCACGCCACCAAGAAGATGGCGATGCGCACCAGCATGCCTCGCAAGCTACCCATGACGGCGGTGGTCCTTCATTTCTGCCTTCTCGTATCGGAGGTCATTTCGCGCGGGGGTCACCGCGGGGGCGGATCGGCCGGCGGCACCGGCTGCACCTGCGCGGGGAACGGTGGCACGAACGGCTCCTCGCCCGGTCGTGGTCCAGGATCCTTGGGTGCACCCGGCGGCGGCGCCGGCGGCAGGCCCGGGTACAACGGGGTGCCGTCGGGTGCGTACTGGCGGGCACCGTACGGCGGCGCACCCGGGTACGGGATCGGGCCCGGCGCGGGCGGTCCGATGCGGTTGACCGTCGGCGGTTGGCCGTTGGCGCGGGTGTACGGGAAGAAGTTCACGTAACCCGGGAACGGAATGCCCGGATTCGGCCGGACATCGAGTCCACCGCCCCAACCGGTGTTGGTCACCAGGTAGCGCAGCGGCCAGTTCTGGGCGACGTCGGGCAGCGAACCGCAACTCGGCTTGCCGCCCGGACCGCCTTTGGCGCCGATGATCGGCAGGTGCTGCGGGTACTTGTACATATCGTCACCGAGCAGCAGGCCGGTGTCGAGAATCACGGAGTACCCGGTCTTTCCGCCTGAGACGTCGGCGAAGCCGAAGTCGATGACGTTCTTCCCGCCGACGATGGTGCACGTCAGGGTCGGGTTGTACTTCATCAGCAGGCTTGTGGTGGTCTCGAGCGCATTCACGGTGCGCACAAGGTTGTCCTTCGAGGAACCGAGCAGGTCGATGCCGTTGTTCGCCATCCCGACGACGCCGAGCAGCAGGGCATCTACTTCCTTTTCGTGCTTGGTCACGGTCTCACTCGTGGTGCTGACGGCATCGAGCACGGTGACGATGTCGTCGGCCGCCGCACCGAAAGTGTCGCTGCCGCTCTTCAGCGCCTGCCAGTCCTGCCGGATGGTCTCGGCCCGCGGATTCAGTTGCGACAGGACCTCATTTCCGGCAACGATGGCCTCGCCGAGCGCCTCACCCTGTCCGCGGAGCCCGTCGGCCAAAGCCGACAACACCGCGTTGAGCTTCGCGGTGTCAATCTGCTTGAGGACGTCGACCAGGTTCTCGAAGACGGTGTTGATCTCGGTGGCGACGTTGCGGGCTACCAGCACATCACCTGCCGCGATCCGCTTGGAGCTGGGATCGTCCGGGATGATCAGGTCGACGAACTTGTTGCCGAACGCCGTCGTCGCCTTGATCTCAGCCTGCACGTTCGCCGGGATGAATCTGGCCTGGCTCTTGTCGATCTCGATGCGCAGGCTGGATGCGGTGCCTTCGGGTGCGACCCCGTCGACCCGTCCGACGGTGACGCCGCGCAGTTTGACGTCGTTGCCGGACTCCATGATCAGGCCGGTGCGTTCCGACTTGACGGTGACCGGTATGTAGGACTTGTAGTTGCCGGTGAACAACAGCCAGTCCACTGCGAAAGCCACCACGGCCGCCACAGCCAACATCAGCGTCCACCATGCCGGGTGAATGCGGCTTTCCCCGGCTCTAATCTTCCGCGCCATCTGCCTACCCCGAAATGTTCAGGCCGCCGGCCTGTCCGTAGATACCCATCGCGACGAACAACAGCACGAAGATGACGGCGACGAGGGAGGCACGAACCGCGCGGCCGACCGCGGCACCGACGCCGGCCGGACCACCGGCCGCGGTGTAGCCGTAGTAGGTGTGGATCAGCATCACGATCGTGGCCATCGCGAGTGCTTGGATGAACGACAACATGACGTCCCTGGGATCGAGGAAGGTGTTGAAGTAGTGGTCGTAGACACCGGTGGACTGTCCGTAGGACAGGACCGTGCCGAGTTTGGTCGCCGTGTAAGCGGCCAGCATTCCGAGGCAGTACAACGGAATTGACAGCACAACGCCGGCCACTAACCGAGTTGAGCACAAGTAGGCGATGCTGCGGACACCGATCACCTCGAGCGCGTCGATCTCCTCGTTGATTCGCATCGCCCCGAGTTGCGCGGTGGCGCCGGCCCCGATCGTGGCGGCCATCGCGATACCCACGACCACCGGCCCGGCCAAGCGGGTGTTGACATAGGCGGAGGCGAATCCGGTGAGCGCTTCGATGCCGACGTTGGCAAGCGAACTGTACACCTGGATCGCGATCAGCGATCCCACCTGGGAGCTGAGGAACGCGACCACGACGATCGTGCCCCCGATCAGCGCCAATGCGCCGACACCAAGGCTCATCTGGGCGATCTGACGCAGCAGTTCCACCCGGTAGTACATCCAGACGTCCTTGCAGCCCGCCATCGTTCTGGCGAAGAACTCAACCTGTTCGCCGACGCGGTTCCAGCGGCTGACGAGAGGCCGCGTCGTGTTCTGGACGCGCGGCAGGATCTGGCGTGCGGGGGCGCTCACAGCGTCGCCTTCGCGCCGACGATGGTGACGATGGTGCTGACCAGGAACAGCACGATGAACACGAAGACGACGGTCTCGTTCACCGCGTTCCCGACACCGGCCGGACCACCACCGACGGACAGCCCCTTGTAGCAGGCGATCAGCCCCGCGAGGAAGCCGAACAACAGCGCCTTGGCCAGCGCGATGATCAGTTCCGGAATTCCGACCAGCAGGGTCAGGCTGGCGACGAAGGAGCCCGGGTTAACCCCCTGTAGGAACACCGAGAACAGGAACCCGAAGAAGAGACCGACCACGATCACCACCGAGGTCAGCATGGTCGCGACCAGGGTGGCGGCCAGCACGCGCGGCACGACCAGGCGGTGGACCGGGTTGAGGCCGAGCACCCGCATGGCGTCGATCTCCTCGCGGATGGTGCGCGATCCGAGGTCTGCGCACATCGCGGTCGCGCCGGCGCCCGAGATCACCAGCACGGTGACGATCGGCCCGATGTAGAGGACGGCACCCAGAGCCGCACCCGCACCGGAGGCGTCGGCCGCGCCGACCTCGAGCACCAGCAGGTTGAGGATGAAGACCGTCAGGCAGAGGAACGGGATCGTCATCAGGATCGTGGGCAGCAGCGAAACCCGGGTGACGAACCACGTCTGCTCCACGAACTCGCGGAACGCGAACGGCGGCTTGAACATCAGCACCACGGTGTCCATGGACATCGCGAAGAAGTCGCCGAGGTCGCGCAGCGGCTTGGCGTAGTCACGCCGCTTGACGTCAGTCACCGGCAGCACTCCAGACGACCTGCAGACACGGCCAGACCCGCCGCGATCGCCGGCTGGTGAGCGTCGGCGGCGGCACACTCCATCGGTTGCAAATCCCTCTCCGTCAAGCTCGGAACTTTGACAGGCAAGTCGTTGTGATTGGGCGCACATCCGACTGCCGCCAAACCGTACACCACACTTTTCTACGGGAGCAACACTTTCGGACCGTTACGCGTGACGCGTCGCATTTTTGCGACTTTAACGGTGCGGTTTGCTCATCACTCCCCGCCAAACTCCCCCGCGCGGGGGACCCACTCCACGGCCTCGTGGGCAGTCGCAACAGAGCGACCACTCGGCGCCACAGGCGGATGTTTAGACGATCTATCACCACTGTTAGAGCCATTTTCGTGATGCACAGCGCCGCCAGAGCCGAGCCAGCGACTCCGCTCGAGACGCCACCAGCCACACTCCCGCAGGCACCGGCCCCGCCGCCGATAGGATTTGCTGACCAATGACAATTATTGCAGTGAAATTGCCGACAATTAGGAGCTCAGCAATTCCCTTGAACTGAATTTACCACGGCATAACGGGAGCAGAAATCGGCGCCCTCCGACAGAAATTTATTTCGAGCCATTTGCGCATCGTCTCGCGCGAGATCGAAATGCTCCCACGCTCAGATATTCCCCTTTACACCGCCCGACCAGGAAGCGCTGCCCACCCGACCGAGAGGACCGGACAGACCGGTGAGACGCGTCTCATCAGCGCTGCAACACTCCCCCACCAGGCTTCGACACGGAGACTTCGCGGTGTGCGGACAAATTCAAACCACCCTTCGACCGGTGATCGAGAGGCAATCGATTCACAGATTCCGCACCGCACAGAGATTTGTGTCGCAACCCTCGGTCGGCGGCAAAGAAACGTCCCCCGACGGAAATAAACTAAAGATCTATCTATATAGCTAATTGGCGTGTTGTAGCCGCGGAATAGTTCGACGTGCCGAGGCGACCGAACTTCGCGCGGACGGTGCGCGCGGTTTCCGTTGCTCACCGAACACAGGCTCATTCGACCAGCCGCCAGATCACTTCCGACGTCGCGGCCAGCACCTCCGCGAGGGACACCTCGGAGACCCCGTTGTGGTGGATCAGCCACGACCGCTCGAGCATCGCCATGACGGACAGACCCGTGGCGGCCGCGTCCGCCGACACCGGCCTGGCGGCCGCTTTGGCGATCCGCTCCCCCAGCGCCCGCGCCGCCCGCCGGTGCGACCGCGCCACGGTGGCGCGGAACGCTTCGTCGTCCGGCATGTCCTCCTCTGACCGGATCACGAACGCGCCGTTACGGTCGAGATAGGCGAAATAGCGGGCCACCCACTCGTCGATCCCGGCGCGCGACATGTCCTCGCCGAACGACTCAGCCACGGCGAGCACCTCGCGATAGGTGTCAGTGCCCAGTTCGACGAACAGTTCGGTCTTGTCGCTGAAGTAGTAGTAGAAGTTCGCGCGAGTGACGCCGGCCAGGTCGGTGATGTCACGGATCGTCACCCCGGAGAACCCCTTGCGGGCGAAGGCCACCCGGGCTGCGTCGAGGATGGTCGAGCGGGTGCGATCCGACTTACGGGCCGTACCGTTGTCAGCCGGCATGGACCGGCTCCGGGTAGAAGCCGCGCGCCCATGCCCGCAACTCCTTGAAACCGTCGGCCTCCGACGGCGCCAGCGCGGGTTTGTCCGTGTAGCGCTGGTGCTCCCAGATCCGGATATCGTCGGGCAGCGCCCGTTTCGCCACGTCCAGCCGTTCGGCGAAGTTGTCGGCACCCTCGTCGCTGATCCAGTAGCTCGCGAAGATGTCCGAGGTGGTGTCGTCGACGGGCGTGGCGTTGATCGAGATCACCCGCACTCCCTCACGCAGATGCTCGGCGTTAAATGAGACACCGATGCCCGACCAATAGATCTCGATGGTGTTCAGGGTGTCCTCCGGACGATCGAGTCCGTCGGCCCACCGTCTGCCGAATCCGACCTTGGCGGCCCAAGTCGCCTCGTCGCGCGTCTCACGCAGCACCCGCGGGCTGATCGGCGTGCCGTGCACGAACCGGAAATGATGTGGGTCGACGGCATTCTCAGCGATGACCTGCGGGTGCACCTTGACGCGCTCGAACCTGGTGCGACAGTCGGGAGTGAACTCGTAATAGCTACGCGACGAGACATGATCACCGAGAACGTCGAAAGTGTCGGGCAACCGCCAGCGCGGCTCGGCGCCGGAGACATCGTGCCAGATGTAGATGGTGTCATGGGCCTCGACGACGGGGTAGGAGCGGATACGCCTGCCGCGATTCGGGCGTTTCTCGTAGGGAATCCGCACGTTTCGGCCCTGCCCGTCCCAGACCCAGCCGTGGAACGGACACTGGATACCGTCGTCGACAACGCATCCGCCGTGCGCGAGGCTGGCCCCAAGGTGCTCACAGTGCGCATCGAGCACGCTGACGGTGCCGTCCGCCTGCCGGAACGCCACCAGATCGCGCCCGAAATAGCGCAGTGGCGCGACCGCGCGATCAGTGATCTCAGCACTCCAGGCGACCTGAAACCAGCCGGTCGGCACACTGCTCGGCAGCCGAGTCATCGAACCTCCTATGTGTCACCACGTTTCCAGTCACGGACCCTACCTCACCTTTTGACAAAAAAGTCAAAAATTAGATCCGGAAGTCGTGCGCGGTGTATCTTCACCTGTATTACTAAGTAAGCGATCTACGAATGGGGTCGACATGCAGTGGGGCTTGCCATGGCCGGGTGAGCAGGTGGCGGTGGAAGCCGAAGCGGCCGGCGCATCGGTGTTCTGCGCCGGCGAGTTCGCCGATATCAGCGCGTATGTGACGGCCGCGGAGATGGCCCTGTCGACAACGTCGGCGATGGTCGGCCCCGGCATCGCCTACGCGTTCGCACGCTCTCCCTTCGTACACGCCTCCTCGGTGCGACACCTTTCCAAGCGGGCGCCGGGCCGGGTGTTCCTCGGCCTGGGTGCCGGCACTGCGCGGATGAACAGCGACTGGTTCTGCGTCGACTCCTCCCACCCGGCGCCCCGCATGGCTGAACTCATCGAGGTCATCCGACTGTTCCTGCACGCGGAGAATGGCGAGAAGATCCGGTACTCCGGCGACTTCTACCGCGTCGACGCCGACATCCGGGCACCCGTCTTCGGTCGCCTGGACGTGCCGATCCTCATCGGCGCGTTCAACCGCATCATGCTCCGCACCGCGGGCCGCGTCGCCGACGGTGTGCTCGGCCACGGGTTGTTCACCGACCGCTGGTGGGACGAGGTCGTGGGTCCCGAAATCACCGCGGGCGCCACAGCGGCGGGCCGCCGGACCGAGGATCTGAAACGCTGGGGCTGGGTGATCACCGCGGTCAACGACGAGGATCCGCAGCGGGCCATCACCGACGCCCGCCTGCAGATCGCCTTCTACCTGACCGTCAAAACCTACGACTCACTGGTCGAACTGCACGGATGGCAGGATCAGGTGAGCGCCATCCGCACCGCGTTCCGCAGCGGCGACCCGCGCTCAATGGCCCGGCATGTGACCGACGACATGCTGTGGGCGATCGCGGTCTGCGGTGACAGCGACCAGGCCGCCGAGATGCTGGCAGCGCGGAAGCGGTTGCCCGACACGGCGATACTGGCCGCTCCGAGTTTCCTGGTCAGCCCGCGCCGGCGAGCGGGCTACGACGCCGCTGGGCTACGCCTGATGGCTGATCGGTCGTGACGGGCGCGGTTATGACCTCCGACGTCGGTACACATGGTTTACTGAGTAGTACAACTGATCCACGACGAAGGGACCGCAGTGTCTCGACCTGAGTCGCTGGCTCCGATGATCTCAGCTGACGCGGCGCCCGGCGCGGTGCGGTCGCCCAAAACGGCCGAACTGGTCGCGCGCACACTACGGCGAATGGTCGTCGAGGGCCAGCTCAAGGACGGCGACTTCCTCCCCCACGAGGCGGAACTGATCGCACACTTCGGCGTCAGCCGGCCGACGCTGCGCGAGGCCGTGCGCGTACTGGAGTCCGAGCGCCTGGTCGAGGTCCGCCGCGGTTCCCGCACCGGCGCCCGGGTCCGCGTACCAGGCCCGGAGATCGTCGCCCGGCCGGCAGCCCTGCTACTGGCGCTGTCCGGCGCGACGCTGGCCGATGTGCTGACCGCCCGGATCGCCATCGAGCCGCCCGCAGCCAAGATGCTCGCCGAAAGCGGCACCGATGAGGCACATGCGGAACTGCGCCAGATGGCCGAGGCGATCCCGGCCTCCTGGGAGGCAGGCACCCTGGCGGCCACATCCGCACAGTTCCATCGCCGAATGGTCGAGCTCTCCGGCAACGCCACGCTCGGAATCGTCGCCGGCATGCTGCAGGAGATCAGCGAACGCCACACTGCGGCCGCGATCTCGGGCATCCCGGACAACAAAATCCCGAGAGCGGAGTACACCAAGCTCTACAAGTCCTACGTGAAGCTGGCCGATCTGGTGGAGGCACGCAGGGGTGACGCCGCCGAGACGCACTGGCGCCAGCACATGGAAGCGGCCGGTGCGGCGATGCTCAAAGGACACGAGAAGACCCGCGTCCGCGACATCATGGACTGAAGCCGCCCAACCCACCCCCTAATCAGTGATATATTTAGCTTATTAGGTCCGCCGCAACATGAACCGCGCACGGTTCACCGCAGAAGGGGTTGGGCGAACATGAAACCGCTTGATGGGGTTCGGGTTCTCGAAGTCGCACAATTCACGTTCGTACCGTCCGCGGGCGCGGTCCTCGCCGACTGGGGAGCCGAGGTGATCAAGATCGAGCACCCGGAGACCGGCGACGCCCAGCGCGGGCTCGTACGGGTGCTCGGCGCGGCGGCCACGGCGCCCGGGTCGTCGTTCGCGCCGATCATGGAGGCCCCCAACCGCGGCAAGCGCAGCGTCGGCCTGGCCCTGGACAAGCCGGAAGGTCGGCCCCTGCTCGAGGAACTGATCCGTCGCAGCGACGTGTTTCTGACCAACTATCTGCCGTCGGTCCGAACAAAACTGAAGATCGATCTCGACGACGTCCGGGCGATCAACCCCGACATCATCTACGTCGCGGGCAGTGGGTTCGGGCAGGACGGCCCGGACCGCGATACCGGCGGCTACGACGCGACCGGCTTCTGGGCCCGCGGCGGCAGCGCCGACGGCGTGATGGCCGCGGACGCCGACCGACCCGCGTTCATGCCCGCGGGCGCGTACGGCGACAACATCGGCGGGATGTCGATCGCGGGCGGGGTTGCCGCCGCCCTGTACCGCCGCCTCGCCACCGGGCAGTCGACGGAGATCGACGTGTCGCTGCTGGCCGTCGGCGCGTGGGCCACCCAGTTCAGCGTGAACATGGCGTTGCTGTTCGGCGGTCCGTTACCCAAGATCGACCGCAAGACCCAGGCGCCGGGAAACCCGCTCACCGGCGGCTACCGGACGAAGGACGGCCGCTTCATCCAACTGTCGATGCTGCAGCCGACCCGGTACTGGGCGGAGTTCTGCCGACTGATGGGCCTCGACGAGTACGCTGAAGACCCAAGGTTTTCCACGTTCGAGGCGATGCTGGAGAATTCCGAAACCGCCTTCGAACTGGTGCGTGACGCGGTCGCTTCGCTGAGCTACCAGGAGTGCAAGGAGCGCCTGGGCCGTGGCACCGGGCAGTGGGCGCCGGTGCAGGACGCGTGGGAGGTCGGCAACGACGAGGCGCTGATCGCCAACGGCCGGATCGTCGAGGTCATCGACGCGGAAGGATCTCTGCGCAAGCTGGTCGCGAACCCGGTTCGTTTCGATCGTCAGCCCGAAACACTCACCCGTGCACCGCAGTTCGCAGAGCACACCGATGAGGTGATGCGGGAGCTCGGCGTCGACGACGAACGGCTCATCGAGCTGAAGGTCGCGGGCGCGATCACATGAGGGCCGGTCGTGTCACCCGCTCCTCGGACGCGACCGTCCGAGAGCGGCTGATCCGGGCGGCCGACGCGGAGATCGCCGAACGCGGCATCGAGCACATCCAAATGGAGGCGGTCGCGGCACGGGCCGGGGTGTCGCGCGCGACGGCGTTCCGGCAACTCGGCTCGGTCGCCGAGATGCTGGTCCAGGTGGCGCTGTTGCGTTCGCGCCGGTACGTCGCCGCGGTGCAGACCGCCATGGCAGCCAAGTGCGGTACCTTCGCCAAACTCGAGGTGGCGCTGCTGTACACCACGCGGGAACTACCAGGCGATCCAACGGTTTCGGCGCTGATGACACAGCGCTCGACGATGCATCACCCGATGGTCCGCCAGATGACGATCGACGCGATGGGGCCGGTCATCGCCGAGGGGCAGCGCAACGGCGAAGTACGCACCGACCTCGAACTCGACGAGATCATCACGTTCCTCATCGAGCAGATCAATCTGGCCGCCGAGGGCATCGACCGGTCCGACGACGCGGTACGACGCCGATTGCGACACTTCATCATGCCGGCGCTGGCGGCCAGTCAAGTCGCGGCAGGCGAACGGCTTTCGCTGACCAGGGAAGCCGAGAACGCCGTCGCCACCGCGATTGACGCGCTGACCAACCTCGCGGATCACCTGAACAGGGGTGCACGGTCCAGGGCCGGCGACACCTAGTCTCACAACCTAGTCGACCCACAGCGCTTCGAGGATCTCCCGCTGTACGGCCGGCGACGGCGGCTTCTGTCCGGGCGTCATGATGGTGCGCATGAACAGGACACCCATCAAGGCGTCCGACGCCCACCGCGCGCTGATGCCCGGCCGCAGATGCCCCTCGGCGGCCGCCTGCTCGAACAGCGTCGTCAGTCGCTTGCCGGCCTTGACCATCACCCGGTCCTGAAAGGCGGCGAACAGCTCCGGATGACGCGGCGCGTCGGCGACCAGCCGCAGCTGGATCGCCAGCATGTCCGGACCGAGCAGTTCGGCCGACCGGGCGGCCACCGCCTCGATCTCGGCGCGGACACCGGCCTCGGGCCGGGGCTCGGGCCACTCCGCGAGCCTCTCGAGAGTGTCCATGATCAGCGCGTCGCGGGTAGGCCACCGAAGAGTCAGGCTCGGCCGGGCCACCCCGGACCTGCGCGCGACGCTGCGCATGCTGAAACCCTCGAATCCGCGTTCGGCGAGCTCCTGCTTGGCGGCGTTGTAAACCCGGTCCTCGGTGGACGGATCCCGAGGGCGTCCCTGGGCGCCGTTTTCCCGAGCGGCGCGGTTCCTTCCCTCGGTAGTGGTCATCGGCACTCCACGGTACCTGTCGGCGGGTCCTACTTGTCGAACAGCTCCATGCCGTTGTCGCGCAGGAACTTCCGCTTGTGATCCTCGGAGAGTCCCTCCACCTTCTGGAACATCTCGCCGGGTTCACGCAACCCCTCGGCGTGCGGCCAGTCCGACCCGTTGACCAGGCAGTCGGCGTCACCGAGTTCGTTGACCAGCTTGACGATGTCGTCTTCGGGGTATGGCACGACCTTGACGTGCCTGCGGAAGATGGCGCTGGGCCGTTCCTTGAGCGGGCCGCCCAGCCAGCGGCCGAGCCGCGCCATCCCGCGGCTCTTGTCCATGTGCGTGATGAAGTGCGGAACCCAGGAGGCACCGAACTCACTGACCAGCACCCGGATGTTCGGGAACCGGCCGAACAGGTTGTCGAAGATCAACGCCGACAAGGTGTCGGTGATGGGCCGCTCACCGTAGGTGTTCTGCCACTGCCACGCCGAGTACTGGAACGGCGGCACCCGGCCCCAGCCCCATTGGGAGGCGACGTTCTTCTGATAGAAGAACTCCGTGATGTGGTAGCACACAACGAGTTTAGCCTCGTTGACACGCGCCCAGAACGGGTCGAAGTACGGATCGCCCGGGCTGCGGCCGTAGACCGGGCCCGTCATCAGCATGATGAACTTCGCACCCTCGGCGATGACCCTGTCCAGCTCGGCGCACGCCATGTCCAGGTCGCGCAGCGACATCAGCGCCGGCGCGTAGATGGTGTCCTTGTAGTTGAAGCCCCACTCCTCGTTGGCCCACCGGTTGTAGGACGACACGTTGTCGTAAAGCGGCTCGATCCCGTCGAGGTACTCCTCGGCGAAGATCGCCCACCCGCCCGGGTACATGATCGTCTTCTCCACCTGCTGCTCGGCCAGTTGAGCCAGCCGGACCTCGCGGTCGACGTACTCGTCCTGGATCGGCTGGAAGAACCGGTCGGCGTCGGCGGGATCCCCGGAGGCCCGCTTGCGCAGCATCTCCGCCAGCGACCCCGGCACGTAGGTCTGGTCGAGGTCGGTCTCGAGTGCGTCGACGATCTGGTTGTTGGCCAGCAGCACCTTGCGGCCGCTGGGGTTCGTGATCGTGCGAACCGCGGTGTCCAACTTGTCCTTCGGCATGTAGCGGGTGAAGCAGTCCTCTGCCTCCCACAGGTGCTGATCGAGGTCGGTCAGCTTGTAGGGCAGGGCTCCGAGGCTGTTCTTGATGATCGTCATGTCTACTCCCGGCGTCAGGGCGGAATACTTTTATGCCAAGGCGGCACTTATTCCCGTCCTCGTGACTTTACACCGTCAAATCGCGTTTTGGGAACCACTCAGCAGGTGCGCAGCTCGCGGCGCAGGATCTTGCCGGTCGCGGTCTTGGGGATCGTGTCGACGATCTCGATCTGCCGCGGGTACTTGTAGGCCGCCAGCCGGGTCCGGCAGTGCTCGATCAGTTCCTCGGGAGTGACCTGGTGGCCCCGGCGCAGCGAGACGAACGCCTTCACGGTCTCGCCCCGGTAGGGGTTAGGCACCCCGACCACACCCGCCTCCAGGACCGCCTCGTGGGTGTACAGGACGTCCTCGACCTCGCGGGGCCACACCTTGTAGCCGGAGGCGACGATCATGTCCTTCTTGCGGTCGACGAGGTAGAACCAGCCGTTCTCGTCGACGTAGCCGACGTCGCCGGTGAGCAGCCAGCCGTCGCGAATCGCGTCCGCGGTGGCGGACTCGTTGCGCCAGTAGCCCGGCACGATCGTCGGACCCTGCACCGCCAGCTCGCCGATCTGGCCGGGCGGCAGGGCTTTTCCGTCGTCGTCGAGCACGGCGACCTGAGTCGCACCCACCGGCACACCCACCGACAGCGCCTGGGTCTCGGCCTCCACCGGTGCGCGCCGGCCGAACGGCACGGCCAGCACCGGCGACGTCGTCTCCGTCATTCCGTATACGTTGTGGATGTAGGTGCCGAACCGCTGCTCGAAGCGCTTCGCGGTGGCGGCCGGAATCGGCGCGCCCCCGGAGGCGATCTTGGTCAGCGACGCCAGGTCCCGGGGGGCGACGGTCGCGGAGTCGCCCAGCGCGATGAAAACCGTGATGGCGCCGACGGTGAAGGTCACCCGGTGCCGGCGGATCAGCTCGGCGACGAGTTCGACGTGGAAGCGGTAGCACAGCACCAGCGACGCGTGCGCGGCGATGCTGCACGCGATGTGCCCGGTCAGGCCGGTGACGTGGAACAGTGGCGCGACGCCCAGAACGACGTCGTCGGCGGCGAGCCCGAACTCATCGCGGTAGTTGCGCCCGCCGGTGACGACGTTGCCGTGAGTGTTGGCGGCACCCTTGGGTGTTCCCGTCGTGCCGGAGGTGTAGGTGATCACGGCGACGTCATCGTCGGCGGGAGTGTTTACAACGGGCGCGCGGTCACCGTAGCGCCCGATCAGCGTTCGGAGATCCTCGGCACCCTCGGGTACCTCGAGCCGTTGGCCGGGCAGCACCCGGGTGTCGTCGGCGGTCTGCCAGTCCAGCGGGCTGGTGGTGAGGACACGCCGCACGCTGGAATGTGCCAGCGTCTCGGCCAGCTGCGGGCTGTGCAGTTCGTCGAGCGTGATCAGCACCGACGGTGTCGAATCCGCCATCAGCTTGGCGACCTCGTGCGCGGTCAGCATCGGGTTGATCGCGACCACGATCCCGCCTGCCTTCCAGGTCGCCAGCAGCGCGATCACGTACTGCGGGACGTTCTGCATATACAGCGCGACGCGGTCGCCGTGCTGAAAGCCGTTGTCCTGCAGTGCCACCGCCAACGCATCCGACAGAACGTCGACGTCGCGGTAGCGCAGCGCGCCGTCGAAGTAGCGCAGGAACGGGCGGTCTCCGTCGGTCACGGCGGCCGAACGGAACTCGTCGAGCAGCGTCATGACCGGTGCAGCAGCAGGCCCTGGGCGTTGAAGAAGAAGCCGCCCGCGGTGATCAGCGCCCGGCGCGCATCGGGCACCTGCCGGTCCCCCGCGACGCCCTGCAGCTGGTGTACGGCCTCGCGGATGTGGCCGGACGCCTGGGTGGCGCCCTCCCCCAGCGACCCGCCGTGCGGGTTGACCGGGATCCGGCCATTAATCAGCACCCGCTGGTTCTCGTCATCCCAGTTGTCCTTCAGGAACGCCCCGGCCTCGCCCGGCTCGCACCAGCCGGCGTTGTCGATCCAGTTCAGCGTGATCGGGGTGAACCCGTCATAGGGAAAGTAGACGTCGATATCGTCGATCCAGAAGTCGCCCTTGGCTTTCAGCGCCTCGATGACGACGTGCTGGCCGTGGTGGCGCAGCCCGACGGTCTGGTCCTCCTCGTTGTGGCGCACCGCGCCGAGCACCGCGGCGTTGATCAGCACCGGCGGCAGCGGCAGGTCACGGGCGCGTTCGGCGGTGGTGACGATGAACGCGTCGGCACCGTCGACGGCCGGGTCCATGTCGAGCAGACACAGCGGTTCGCGGATCATCGGCGCGGCGAGGTAGTCGTCCATCGTGATCGGTTCGCGCATCGCCGCCCCCGGGTTGCGCGAGGCGTTGGACCGGGCGTTGACCGCGACCCGGCCGAAATCCTCCCGGGCGACGCCGTATTCGTGGATGTAGCGCGACGCCCAGCCGGTGTAGCCGACCGCACCCGCCATGCTCTCAGGCACCGGGGCGGTGACGGGCAGCCCGGCGGCGATCCGGCGGAACGGATCCCTCAGTGCCCCACCGCTGTTCCACGCGGCGCGGTAGGCCGCGTGGTAGACGAGCACCACCTCGCACAGGCCGGCGTGCACCGCCGAGGCCGCGGTGGCGACATGGTCGACCAGCGGGATGACCGGGTTGCCGAACCACGTGACCTCGGGGATGCCGAGCGCGGACTGCAGGACCGGCGCCGACGGCCAGCTGCCGCAGAGCCCGTCGATGTCGGTGCGGGTCAGACCGCACCGTTCGATGACCGCGATGGCCGCCTCGGCGGCCAGCGACGTCTGGGTGCGTCCGGAGTTCTTCGCGACGAAACCCGTTGTGGCGGCGCCGGCGATCGCGACCTGATCCTTCATCGAGTTGCGGGCCATCAGGACTCCTTCAGTTCGAAGACGGGCAGCGGTGCGCCGTTGCGCTCGATCCAGGTCAGCCGGACGGGAGCGCCGATCCGGATGTCCTCGTTGGCGGCGCCGACCACCGTCGAGGTGAACCTCAGCCCCTCCTGCTCGGCGAGTTCGACGGTCACCACCGGGTACGGCGTCGAGTAGTCGACACCCGGGGCGGCCGGCCCGCGGTGCAGGAAGATCGCCAGGTAGATCTCGCCCTCCCCGCTGACCGGTTCGGCCGAGACCCGCCACGACCAGCAGTCCGGGCAGACCGGTTTGGCGGGCGCGTGCCAGCGGCCGCAGTCGCCGCAGCGGGTCATCAGCAGCTCGCGCCGCAGCCGACCGCGATAGTGCGCGGCGTTGTCGTGCGTGATCGGTTCACCCGGAAACCGCGTCACCAGTTCGTCGTCGGACACCTCGGAGGTGGTCATGTGCTCAAGTGATCCCTTCAGTGAGTTGATCGAAGTCCTAGTGCCCGGAGAACCTCGGCGAGCGCTTCTCCAGGAACGCCGCCTTGCCCTCCTGCGCGTCGGCGCTGGGACCGACCCACAGCACGGCCTGCTGCGCGTCGCCCAGCGACGAGTCCAGCGTCGACTCCAGGGCCCGGCGCATCATCGACTTGACCGCGCGCAGCGCCAGCGGCGGCCCGGCGGCCAGGTCGCGCGCCAGCTCCAGGCTGCGGCGCTCAAGATGCTCGTCGGGCACCACCTCGGTGGCCAGGCCGAGCTCCAACGCGGTCTGCGCGTCGTAGATCTCCGACAGCGCCACCATGCGATACGCCTTTTCGTAGCCCATGATTCGCGGGAAGAGCCAGGCCCCGCCCTCGTCGGGCAGCAGACCGGCGCGGGTGCTGGTGTTGCCGAACCGGGCGCTGGCGGCGGCGATGCGGATGTCACAGCACAGCGCGAACGCCAGCCCGCCGTTGACGGCGATGCCGTTGACGGCGCAGATCACCGGCTTGTCGAGTCTGTAGAGCGCGGTCACCACCGCGTGCGCGTCCTCTCGCAGTTCGCGTGCCCGGCCGATCTGGTGGCTCAGGTGTTCGTCGAACCCCGCATCGGGTGAGACGTCGCCGCCGGTGCAGAATCCGCGGCCGGTGCCGGTGAGGACGAGGACGCGGATGGTGTCGTCGAGGCGCACGGTGCGCAGGGCGTCGAGGATCTCGCCGCACATCCGCGGAGTGTAGGCACCCAGCCGGTCGGGGCGGTCGATGGTGACCCTGCCGATCCCCGCTTCGGGGATATCGAAGCGGGCGTGCGGTGCGCCGGTCATCGGCCGGCCTCTCCGAGCAGGTGTTCGCCGATGTCGTGGATCGCGTCCTCCCAGCCGCCGTAGAGGGCGTCGAGTACACGGGCCCGGGCCACGTACCGGCCGAGCGCGTGCTCGGACGTGAGCCCGATGGCCCCGCATACCTGCATGCACGCCGCGGCCGTCGTCTCCGCCGCCCAGCCGGCGTAGGCCTTGGAAACCCGGGCGTCCCACGCGGAGCCGCTCGCCCACGCGACGCCGACCAGTTCGCGGGCGGCCTCCACCTGGGCGTAGGCGTCGGCGAGCCGGTGACGCACGCTCTGATAGCTGCCGATGGGGCGGCCGAACTGGGTGCGCTGGGTGACGTGGTCGGCGGCCAGGTCGAGCATCGCGCCTGCGTTGCCGATCAGTTCGGCCGCCAGAGCACGTCGAGCCGCGGCGATCGCTTGTGAAGCGTCGAGGGCGACGGGATGTACGTCGTCGAGCGGCAGGTCGAGGCGGACGCGGTGCAGCCCGGAGCTCGGCGAGAATCCACCGGCCGCTTCCGCCGACCAGTCGGTGACGAGGAATCCCGTTGTCTCACCGCGAATCACCAGTGCCTCTCGGTCTCGTGGCGCGTGCAGGACAACTCCGTCGACCACGAGCCGGCCGGCGTGCACGGCGCTCTGCGGCCACGCGAGCGGGTGCACGACGACGGGGTTCCCGCCGGCGCCCGCCGCGCTGGTGAGGACGTCATCGAGCGCAGCCGACGCCGCACCGGCCCGGCCCTGTTCGGTGAACAGCAGGTCGACAGCCGCCGCCTCGTCGTCGGAAACCACCTCGGCCCAACCCATCTCGTCGAGTTCGGCGAGCAGGTCGGTGGTGTCGGCTGCGAACAGCGCACGCACCGAGTCGCGCAGCAGGTCGCGGGTGTCAGCGTCCATGAGCGCCCTCCTTAGGCAGGTTCAGGATGCGGTCGGCGATGATGCCGTGCTGGATCTCGCGGGCGCCGCCGTAGATCGAGGCGGCGCGCGAGTACCACCACTCCTCGCGCCAGCGCGCGCCGGCGTCGTCGAGCAGGAATTCGGTGCGGCGCAGGCGCGCCGCGGCGTCATGCACCTCCTGCTCGGCCGCTGACAGCAGCAGCTTGTCCACACTGGTCTGCGCGCCGACGACCTCACCGGCCGCCAGTGCCCGCAGCGTCGAGGACGTCCGCGCCCGCAGCGCCGCCAGCCGCAGGTAGGCCTTACCGACGACGGCGGCGTCGCGGGTTTTGGTGGTTCGGAGCTCGCCGATCAGGTCGTTCAGCCGGGCGGTGGCGGCCGCCATCCTCATCCACGCGTAGGTGCCGCGCTCGTACTGCAGCAGGTCCATGGCGACGGCCCAGCCGCCACCCACCTCGCCGATCACCCGGCTCTCGTCTACCACGACGTCGGAGAAGAACTCCTCGGCGAGTTCCTCCTTACCGCTGGCCAATTCGATGGGCCTCCGCTCGATGCCCGGCGAGTCCAGGTCGACGAGCAGCATGGTCAGGCCGCGGTGACGGTCCTCGAGCGTGCCCGTGCGGGCCAGCATCACGATGCGATCCGCGCGGGCGCCGTAGGACGTCCACGTCTTCTGGCCGTTGAGCACGAAGGTGCCGTCGTCGCGGCGGCGCATCGTGGTGCGCAGTGCGGCGAGGTCGCTGCCCGCCTCGGGCTCCGAGAAGCCCTGGCACCACAGCTCCTCGCCGCGCAGTGCCGCGGGCAGGTATTCGGCGGCCAGCGCCGGGGCGTGGTTGACGACGGCGGGTCCGACGACCTCGAGAACGTAGAGGTGGTTGGGAATCTCGTAGCCGCGCAGGGCGAGTCGTTCCAGGATCAGGCAGCGCAGCGAGGACGGTCCGCCGATGCCGCCGACAGATTCCGGCCAGCCGACGCGGGTCCAGCCGCCGTCGAAGAGCCAGCGCATCAGCTCGGCCGAGCGGGCGATCTGGGCGACCAGATCCCCGCCGGCGTCGCGCAGGTGAGCGAGGTCGGACTCGGCGTCGGCCAGAGCCGCGTCGAAGTCGGCGACCAGTTTGGTGGCGTCGTCGAGGTGGATGCTCATGAGCTGAACACGTCCGCGGCCAGGTTGCCGATGTTGATGATCCGGTTGAGCCCGATCCGCGTCTGCTCATAGCCGGTGCTCGGGTAGCCGTTGGTGAGGAACGCGAACGACAGGCCGGTGTCGGGGTCGGCGAAACCGATCTGGCAGGCGGCGCCGCCGTGGCCGAAGGTGCGCGGGCTCGTCGCGGTGGGCAGGAATCCGCGGGAGATGCCGTCGTCGCCGACGATCATGATGAACAGGCCGATGTTGCCCGGGACACTGGGCGTGCCGCCGCGTTCACCGGTGACCGGCAGCGTCACCCGGATGCGGGTGGCGTCCTCCACCACCTCGCGCCGCCACAGATCCGACGACAGCAGGGCCTGGTACCAGCCGGCGAGGTCGCTGGCGGTTGAGACCATCGAGTGGCTGGGCTCACCGGCGGCGAGGATCTCGGGCTTGGCGAGATACCAAGGGCCCCAAGGGTAGACGTCGTCGTTGCTGCCGGCGTCGGTGCGCACGAACCTGGCCACGTCGTGCTGGCGCTCGACCGGCGGGCCGATCTCGATGGAGTCCAGTCCCAGCGGCCCGGTGAGCGTCGTGAGGTATTCGCGGATGGGCCGGCCGGTGAGGCGCTCGCACAGCTCGCCGATGATCCAGGCCGCCGAGGTCAGGTGGAACTGCAACTCAGTGCCGGGTTCGTAGGTCAGCCGCCACTTGGCGAACGCCTTGAGCCGCTCCTCGCGGTGCAGCATGTCAGGGTATTTCAGGGGGGCCAGGGGGAAGCCGCCGACGTGGGTGACGACCTGTTCGACGGTGACGTTCTCCTTGCCGTTAGTGCCGAACTCGGGGATGTAGGACGCGACGGTGCGGGAGACGTCGAGCAGACCGTCGGAGATCAGCTTCCACAGCACGCCCGCGACGACGCTGCGGCCGGTGGACTGCAGGACGTAGCGGGTCGACGGCGTGGCGTCGCCGACAGTCTCGTTGAGGTACTCCACACCGTCGACGTGCAGCGAGAACTGCGCCGACGGCAGCGTGCCGTTCTCCACCTCGAGCCGGCACCGGTCGACCAGCAGGTCCAGTCGCCGCTGGTCGGGTTTGACGCCTCGTGTCACTGTCTGTCCCCTGTCTGCCACGCCGCTCTCATGTACACCGTAAAGTAACTACCACCACTTAGTCACTGGATGGAAGAAGGCGGCATGGGTTCAGCGCTGTACGGGTTCGACAACGAGCTGGTGGTCACCGCGGACGGACCGGTCCGGATCGTGACGCTCAACCGCCCCGACGACCTCAACGGTGCCAACCGTCCGATGCACCAGGCCATGGCCCGGGTGTGGGACCACCTCGGCGAGGACCCCGAAGCGCGGGTGGTCGTCGTGACCGGCAGCGGCAAGGCGTTCAGCGCCGGCGGCGACTTCGGCTACATGCAGGAGAACATCGACGACGAGGCGATGCGCGTCGAGACCATCGACGAGGGCCGCAGGATCATCCACGGGATGGTGAACTGTCCGCTGCCGGTGATCGCCGCGGTCAACGGCCCGGCTGTCGGACTGGGCTGCAGCGTCGCGGTGCTGGCCGACATCGTGCTGATGGCCGAGGGCTCGTTCCTGGCCGACCCGCACCTGCGCATGGGCCTCGTTCCGGGCGACGGCGGGATGGTGTGGCCGGCGCTGGTCGGACTGTCGCGGGCCAAGGAGTACCTGTTCCTGGGGTCGCGGATCCCGGCGGAGAAGGCCGTCGAGTTCGGGCTGGCCAGCCGGGTGGTTCCAGCGGATCAGCTGCTCGATGAGGCGCTGTCGCTGGCACACCGGCTCGCCGAGGTGCCCGCCGCCGCGCTGCAGCGGACGAAGACGTCGCTCAACGAGTGGCTGCGCCCGCAGTTGGCCGGCGCGTTCGAGTCGGCGCTGACCGGCGAGCTGGCGAGCATGGGCTCGGCGGAGCACCGCGACGCGGTGGCCAAGGCACGCGCCAAGTAGCCCCCGGGCCCTCCGCCGCGCTGATTGTGAAGCCATGGCGGGATTTTGGCCGTTTCCCCGCCCTCAGTGCACAGTCGGCGGGGTGCGACCGCGGCGCTCCCACGCCTTGGCCATGCGGTTCAGGATGACGGCTTCGGTGTCGAGGCTGGTGACCCGCAGATCGATCCAGCCGAGGTCGGTCACCTCGTCGTGGCGGCGGATGTCGGTGTTGAACCGCCGCGGCGTGCGATGGTGGCTGCCTTCGTAGTCGACGGCGATCTTGAGGTCCTCCCAGCCCATGTCGGCGACGGCGACGAGCACGCCGAACTCGTTGTAGATCGGGATCTGTGTGGTGGGCGGCGGGTATCCGGCGCGGATGAACAACAGCCGCAGCCAGGTCTCGCGGGGTGACTCCGCTCCCCCGTCGACAAGCCCGAGCACCTCGCGGGCCGTGCGGATACCGCGCCGACCGGGGTACCGCTGAACGAGCAGTTCGACGTCGGCCGGTTTGAGCCCTGTCGCGTTGGCGAGCGCATCGACCTCCGCGACGGCCCTGTCGACCGGCAGCGAACACGCCAGGTCGAGCGCGGTGCGCGCCGGGGTGGTAAGGACGATGCCGCCGGCGGTCTGGATCTCGTCACCGGCGAGATCGTATGTCCACGTCTGGATTCCGCGTGGCGCATGCCGGTTGGTGTGGATGAGCTGCGCCGGCTTGTCCGGATCCACCCAGTTGGCGCCATGTAACGCCGCCGCCGACCGTCCGGCCACGACGCCCTGCCGCCGCGACCACAGCCATGCGGCGCGGGCACGGGTGTGAGCGGTGATGTTCGTCCCGTCGGGTAGGTAGACGTTCGGGTAGAGCGCGCTGAAGCGGCTCCGCAGTTCATGTCGGGACAGCCGGCCCGCCGCAACGGTCTCGCTGCCGAGAAGGCGAACGTCCATTGCCCGAGTGTGTCGACGTACGCCGACAAACTCCGGCCGTCGGACACCCGGTTTATCCACAGCCTCCGCGACTGTGCAGCTATGGCGGAAAATCGGCTGATTTCCCGCCCTCAGTGCACAGTCGGCGCGGGCTAGACCAAGCCGATCAGCTTCGCGATCCGGTCACGGTGGTCTGCGGGCCAGCCGAACAGCGCCTCCGAGCTCTTCGCCCGCTTGAAGTAGAGGTGTGCCGGGTGTTCCCAGGTGAACCCAATACCGCCGTGCATCTGAATGCACTCGGCCGCAACGTGATAGAACGCCTGCGAGCAGTACACCTTCGCGATCGACGCCGCCACCGACGCATCGTCGGCACCCGACGCCACCGCCGCGCTCGCGTACGCCGCCGCAGACCGCGCCGACTCCACCTCGACCAGCAGATCCGCGCACCGGTGCTTGATCGCCTGGAACGACCCGATCGCCCTGCCGAACTGCTGGCGCACGTTGAGGTACCCGATCGTCATGTCCAGTGCCGCCTGGGCGCCGCCGACCTGCTCGCACGCCAGCGCTGTCAGCCCGCGGTCGTACACATCGCGCAGCAGGTCCCAGCCCACCCCCAGCAGCGCCGCCGGGGTGTCCTCGAACGTCACCGCGGCCACCCGGCGGGTCTTGTCCATCGACTCCCGCTGCGTCACGCGCAACCCGGACGAACCGGCCTCGACCGCGAACAGCGCCACCCCCGCCGAGGACCGCGCCGCCACCAGCAGCAGACCCGCCTGGGTCCCGTCGAGCACATACGGTTTCGACCCGGTCAGCCGCCAGCCACCGTCCCGCTCGGACGCGACGGTGGCGATGTCCTCGGGATCCCAGTGCAGCAGCTTCTCGGAGACCGCGACGGTCGCGATCAGCTCACCGGCCGCGATCCGGGCCAGGTAGTCCTGCGCGACGGGGGTGTCGACCGCCAGCAGCGCCGTCGTCGCCAGCACCGCCGTCGACAGCAGCGGCGCCGGGAACAGCGTGCGGCCGGCCTCCTCCATGACCACCGCCAGTTCGCCGAAACCGTAACCGCCGCCACCGATCTCCTCCGGGATGAGCAGGCTCTGCACGCCGATCTGTTCGGCGGCGGTGCGCCAGGCATCGGGGTCGTAGCCGGTGTCGCTGTCCATCACGGTGCGCACGACGGACTCGCTCGAGTACTTCTGCAGGAATCCGCGCATGACGTCGCGCAGGGCTTCCTGTTCGTCGGTGGTGATCAACGCCATGGTCGCTCCTAGCGAGGTAGGCCGAGCACGCGCTCGGAGATGATGTTGCGCTGGATCTCAGACGTGCCGCCATAGATCGTCTCGGCCCGGCTGAGCAGGAACAGCTTGCGTGCGGTCTGCGCATCGTCACCGAAAACCGCCTCGGTGCCGTGGATTTCGAGTGCCAACTCGCCGAGCCGCTGGTGGTAGGTGGACGCGAACAGCTTGCACGCGGTCGCGGCCGCGGTGGTGGCCGAGCCGGCGGTGCGCGGGTCGAGCAGGTCGCTGACCACCCGCAGGTTGGTCGACCGCATGATGTGCACGCCGATCACGGCGTCCACCAGCCGCTGGCGCAGGCGGCGGTCGTCGAGGGCACCGCTGCGCCGGGCCGCGGCCACCAACTCCTCGACCTCACGCTCGATGGCCAGCTGCATCGGCATCAGCGCGCTGCCGCGCTCCAGGCTCAGTGTCGACATGACGACACGCCAGCCGTTGCCGACGCCGCCGACCACCATGTCCTCGGTGGTTCTGGCGTCGTTGAAGAAGCACTCGCTGAACTCCGTGGATCCGGCGATGTTGGCGATCGGCCGGATCTCCACCCCGGGCTGGTCGACGGGCACCAGCAGCAGGGTCAGCCCACGGTGCCGCAGCGACAGATCGGGATCGGTGCGGCACAGGACGTAGAGCCAGTTCGCGTTGTGCCCGAACGTCGTCCACACCTTCTGGCCGTTGATATGCCATTCGCCGCCGTCGAACTCGGCCTTGGTGCGCACCGCGGCGAGGTCAGACCCCGCCCCGGGCTCGGAGAACCCCTGTCCCCACATCTCTTCAACGGCCAGGATCTTCGGCAGGAACCGCTGCTTCTGTTCCTCGGTCCCGTGCGCCAGCAGCGTCGGCCCCAGCAGTTCGAGCCCCTGGACGTTGACGCGCGCGGGTGCGGCGGCGCGGGCGTACTCATACTCGAAGATGATCTCCTCGGCCAGCCCGGCGCCCCGGCCGCCGTACTCCTGCGGCCACGTTAGGCCCAGCCACTGCCCTGCGGAAAGCTCTTTCTCCCAAGCGATCCGGACGTCCCATGCGGTGTCGTCGGTCGGGCTGCCAACCCCGCGGTGGTCGGCGAACTCGCCGACCAGGTGTTCGTCCAGCCAGGTCCGCACCTCGTCTCGGAACTCGGCGTACTCCGGCCCGAAAATCACGTCGATCACAGGTTCAACCCCGGGTACGGCGGGAAGGCCGGCGGCCGCTTCTCGATGAGGCTCGCGGTGCCCTCGGCGAAGTCGGACTGCTCCTTGGCGATCTTGAGCAGGTACTGCGCCCGCACCCGCGCCGCCTCCAGCGTCGACTCGCTGTCGCGCCACACCTGCGACTTGATCATCGCCATCGCGACCGGTGAGACGTTGGCGGCCAGCCCGCGCGCGAACGCCACCGCGTCCTCGACTACCTGTCCCGGATCCGAAAGCTGCTGTATCACCCCGAGTTCAGCCGCCTCCTCGGCGAGGAACACCCGGCCGCTGGCCAGCAGCTCGAAGGCGTGCGCGGGCCCGCACAGCCGGGCCAGCATCCACGCCGAACCGTCCTCGGCGGGCAGTCCGCGCTTGGAGAACGCCGTCGAGAACTTCGCCCCGCGCACCGCGAATCGGTAGTCGAACATCAATGCCTGTACCAGGCCGATCCCCGCGCAGGCGCCGTTGATCGCGCCGACGATGGGCTTGGGAATCGTGGTGGCATAGGTCTGGGGACGACGGTTGCTGGTGTACGCCGCGCCGGTGGTGAGCCCCGTGAGCACCTGCGGGTCGAGGCCGGGCACGAAGGAGTCCCCGGCACCGGTGATGACAATGACCCGGGCCTCGGGATCGGCGGTGGCGCGGTCGAGGCAGTCGTAGAACTGCGTCTCCATCTGCGCCGTCCACATGTTGCGACGTTCGGGGCGCGACAGCGTCAGCAGCGCGACGCCCTGCCCGTCGGTCTCGTAGAGCACGTCACTCATCTGGGCTCCAGCCACGGTCGGATTGCGGTAGCGAAACATGTTTGGGCATCGTGAAGTTCGGAGGACGATGCTCCAAGAACGACGCCACCCCCTCAGCCGAGTCGGGCTGGCGGCCGAACCAACGGAAGGTTTCCCACTCGCGGTAGAACGCGCCCTCGCGGTCGGTCTCGCAGAGCAGTTCGTAGGCGAACTGCTTGGTGACGCCCACCGCCGCCGCGCTGGTGTTCGCCGCGATCTCCTCGGCGATCGCCAGTGCGCGCGGCAGCACCTCGTCGCCGGGCAGCGCCTCGATCGCCAGGCCGTACGCGGCGGCATCGGCGCCGCTGAAGAGCCGGCCGGTCAGCAGCAGCTCCATCGCGCGGCCGATGCCGATCAGCTTCGGCAGCAGCCACAGCGAGTTCTGCTCCGGGATCAGGCCGCGGCGGGTGAACACGAACCCGTACTTGGCGGATTCGTTGACGATCCGGATGTCCCACTGGATCGGGAAGGTCAGCCCGATGCCGACGGCAGACCCGTTGAGCGCCCCGATGATCGGGGTGCGCATCCGCCAAGGCCGAGGCCGCGCACCCAGCTCGGCGCGCGACTGCCGGTGCCGCTCCTCGTCGAACGCGAAGTTCGCCCCACCGGGCTCCATGTCGGCCCCGGTGGAGAAGTGCCGGCCGCGGCCGGTGACGACGATCGCGCGCACCCCGTCGTCGGCGTCCAGATCCGCCAGCTGCCGGTGCAGTTCGATCTGCATCGCGGTGGTGAACGCGTTGCCGCGGTCCGGCCGGTCCAGCCAGACCACCGCGGTGGCGTCGCGGCGCTCGACGGTGATGCCGTCAGCCACGGGGATTACCGGAGCCGTCGGAGTTGGGACGCGCCTTGGCGACGAGGTCGGGGATGACCGAACCGAGCTCCTCGACCTCCCAGCGCGCGTTCTTCTCCACACCGGGCCCGGCCATCCAGGTCTCGGCGACCGAGATCGCACCGCCCTTGATGTTGAACACCCGGCCGGTGATGTCGGCCGCCTCCGCCGAGGCCAGCCACACCACCAGCGGCGCGATGTTGGCGGGCGAGCCGGCGTCGAATCCGGTGCGCTCCTTGATCTCCTTCATCCGCGCGACGTAGGTCTCCAGCCCCTGCGTCATCTGGGTCAGCGCGCTCGGGGCGATCGCGTTGACGGTGATGCCCAGCCGGGCCAGCTCGTCGGCGAGGATCACCGTAAACGCGGCGATCGCGGCCTTGGCCGCACCGTAGTTCGACTGTCCCACATTGCCGTACAGACCCGACGGCGACGAGGTGTTGACCACGCGCGGATGCGACACCGGGTCGCCGGCCTTGTGCCGCTCGCGCCAGTAGGCGACGGCGTGCTTGGTGGGTGCGAAGGTGCCGCGCAGGTGCACCTTGATCACGGCGTCCCACATGTCGATGTCCATGTTCACGAACATCTTGTCGCGCAGGATCCCGGCGTTGTTGACGAGCACGTGCAGGTCGCCGAAGGTGTTCAGCGCGGTCTGGATCAGCCGGCCGGCACCGTCCCAGTCCGAGATGTCGTCGTTGTTGGCGACCGCCTCACCGCCGGCGGCGACGATCTCGTCGACGACGTTTTGCGCGGGGCCGACGTCGTTGACGACGACGCGGGCGCCCTGGCGTGCGAACTCCAGCGCGTGTTCGCGTCCGATGCCCCCGGCGGCGCCGGTGACGATGACGACGCGACCGTCGTGAAGACCCATGTGGTGAACTCCTTTTCGTCAGTTCGGTCGTCCGAAGACCTCGAGCGCGTTGGCGCCCAGGTATCCGGTCCGGCTCTCACCGGTCAACGGCAGTGCGCGGCCCTCGGTGATGGTCCGGTCCAGTGGCAGGATCGGGTAGTCCGAGGCCCACATGAGCTTGCGGGGGTTGCGCCGCTCGGCGAACCGCAGGATGTCCTCGGGGACGTACTTCGGCGCCCATCCGGCGGTCATGGCGAAGACGTTGGGGTGCTTGATCAGCATCGCGACGGTCTCGGAGATCCACGGGTCGCCGAGGTGGCTCATCACGATCTTGAGTTCCGGGAAGGCCAGCGCGACCTCGTCGATGAGGATGGTGCGCTGCAGCTTCGCCGGTTTCATCGGGCCGGGAACGCCGACGTTGATCGACACCACCGCACCCTCGTCGCACGCCGCGGTGTACAGCGGGTAGGCGAGCTTGTCGTCGATCGCGATGCCGGTGAACATCGGGATGATCCGGATGCACTTGATGCCGTACTCGCGCACCGCGATCCGCACATGTTTGGCGGCCTCATAACCGAGCCGCGGGTCGACGCCGACTGAGGTGACGAAGCGTCCCGGGTACTCCTGCTGGATCTTGGCGAGCCGTTCGCAGGTCTCGCGCAGCACGGCCTCCCCGGTCTTGATGCCGTGCACGTACGGTGGGGTGATGTCGCGGGGGACCTTGGACAACACGCCGCCGGAGATCCCCAGCCGGTCCATCTCGGCGACCACGTCAGCCATCGTCTCACCGCCCGAGTAGGCGCTGCTCTTGAAGCGCGCGACCACCGACGGGTCGGGCGTCACCTCACCCGGCAGGTAGGGCAGGTTGATCCAGGCATCAAAGACTTGAGGTTCGTCGCTCATATTGCTCCTACCGCCCGCGGTACTGCGGGGTTCGCTTCTCCTTCATCGCGGCCAGTGCTTCGGCCGCGTCCTCGGTCGCCGCCACCACCGCGAAGTGCGACGAGATGAGGTCGAGCGCGGTGCGCAGGTCGGTGTGGGCCGACTGATAGGTGGCCCGCTTGATCATCCGCACGGTCACCGGCGGGTGGTCGGCGATGGTGCGGGCCAGTCGTTCGGTCTCGGCGGCCAGGTTCTCCGGCGCGGCGATCCGGTTGACCAGGCCGATCCGCAGCGCCTCCTCGGCGTCGATGAAGTCGCCGGTCAGCAGGAGTTCCAGCGCCTTGGCCGTGCCGACGATCCGGGGCAGGTAGTAGGCGCCACCGTCGCCCGGGGTCAGCCCCACCCGGACGTAGCCCTCGGAGACCCGCGCCGAGGTCGACATGATCCGCATGTCGCACATCAGCGCCATGTCGAGTCCGGCGCCGACCGCGACGCCGTTGATCGAGGCGATGATCGGCTTGTCGAGGTCGTCGAGTGCGAGCGCGACGCGGTGGATCTCGTCGTGCAGCTGGGACTTGCGCTGCAGCGGGGTCAGGTTCGGGTCAGCGTGCGAGATCTGCGACAGGTCCACACCTGAGCAGAACGCCTTGTCCCCCGCCCCGGTCAGCACCAGCACCCGCACGTCGTCGTTGGTCTTGGCGTCGCGCAGCAGCTGTTCCCAGTCGCGAATCATCGCGAGCGTGAACGCGTTTCGGCTGCCAGGACGGTTCAGGGTGATGGTGCCGATCCCGTCGCGGACCGACCACAGCAGATCGTCCACCCGGTCTCCTCATCAAATGATCGTGGTCCAAATCGTTAACTGATTGTACGATACATGCGTGGTTCAACTGGACGGCATCACCGACATTCCGCTGTCGGCCGCCGACGCCGAATTCCGTGACGAGGTCCGGACGTGGCTCGCCGAGCACCTCGTCGGCGACTTCCGGGGTCAGGCGCATCGGGGCGGCCCCGACGACGACGACAACTGGGAACTGCGCCGGGCGTGGGAGGCCGAACTGGCCGCCGGCGGGTGGCTCGGCATGAGCTGGCCGCGGGAGTACGGCGGCCGGGAGGCGACGCTCACCCAGGAGATCGTGTTCGCGATGGAGTACGCGCGCGCCGGCGCCCCGCCCCGCGCGGCGTTCCACGGTGAGACGCTGATGGCGCCCGCGCTGCTGGCGCACGGCACCGCCGAGCAGAAGGCCCGGTTCCTGCCGCCGATGACGCGCGCGGAAGTGGTGTGGTGCCAAGGCTATTCGGAGCCCGGTGCGGGGTCTGACCTGGCCAACGTGGCCTGCCGCGCGCGCCGCGAGAGCAACGAGTACGTGGTGTCCGGCGAGAAGATCTGGACGACGTTCGCCCACCACGCCGACTGGATCTTCGCGATCGTGCGCACCGAACCGGGGTCGGTGCGCCACGCCGGGCTGTCATATCTGCTGATCCCGCTCGATCAGCCCGGGGTCGAGGTCCGCCCGATCCGCGCCATGCTGGGCGACAGCGGGTTCAACAGCATCTACTTCGACAACGCCCGCACCTCGGCCGACAACCTTGTCGGCAAGGAGGGCGCCGGCTGGTCTGCGGCGATGACGACACTGGGCCACGAGCGGGCCACCTCGGTGCTGAACTACCAGTTCTCGTTCCTGCGCGAGATGGATCAGTTGCGTGAACTCGCCGAGCGCCGCGGCGCGTTCGACGACGAACTGCTGCGTGACCGGTTCGTCGACGCCTACATCGGGCTGCAGATCATGGGCCACAACAACATGCGGTCGCTGAGCCGCGGCCTGGTCGACGGGGAGTTCGGCCCCGAGGCGTCGATCGGCAAGTACTACTGGTCGCGGTGGCACCAAGCGTTCACCGAACTGGCGATGGACATCCTCGGCCCCGACGCGCTGCTGGGCACCGCGTGGGAGGACGGCCCCGACACCGACTCGGCGGCGATGCGGCGGGCGTTCGTGCGGGCCCGCGCGGAGACCATCTACGCGGGCACCAGCGAGATCCAGAAGAACATCATCGCCGAGCGGGTGCTCAAGCTGCCGCGCGAACCGAAGGCGGCGCGGGCATGAGCCGTCCGCTCGACGGGGTGCGGATCCTGGATCTGAGCCGGATCCTGGCCGCGCCCTTCGCCACTCAACTCCTCGGAGATCTGGGGGCCGATGTCATCAAGGTCGAGCGTCCCGGCGTCGGTGACGACGCGCGCCAGTACGGTCCCCCGTTCTTGGAGGGTGGCGCCGAGTCCGGCTTCTACCTGAGCGCCAACCGCAACAAGCGCTCGATCACCATCGACCACTCGGTGCCGGAGGGTGCCGAGCTGATCCGTGAGCTCGCCGCGAAGTCCGACGTGCTGGTGGAGAACTTCCGGCGCGGGGTGCTCGCCAAGTACGGGCTCGGGTACGCCGACCTGGAGAAGATCAACCCGCGGCTGGTGTACTGCTCGGTGACCGGGTTCGGCCAGGACGGCCCGTACGCCGACCGCGCCGGCTACGACGGTGTCTTCCAGGCGATGAGCGGAATGATGAGCGTGTCCGGCATCCCCGACGGGGAACCGGGCGCCGGCCCGATGAAGGTCGGTGTCTCGATGGTCGACATCCTGGCCGGCCTGTACGCATCGTCGGCGATCCTGGCGGCGCTGCGCGAGCGCGACATGGTCACCGGCCGCGGGCAGTTCATCGATCTCGCGCTGCTGGACTGTGGTCTGGCGGCGCTGTCGCACTACGCGCAGAACTACCTGATCTCGGGGGTGCCGGCACCGCGGCGCGGAAACGGCGGGTTCGGCGGCATCCCGTCGCAGGCCTTCAGGTGCGCCGACGCCGACATCTTCGTGGTGGCCAGCACCCCGAAGCAGTGGTCGGGCCTGACCGCCGCGCTGGGCCGGCCCGAACTCGCCGACGATCCGCGCTTCGCGACCGTGTCGGCGCGCATCGCCAACCGCGATCTGGTGCTGCGCACGCTCGGCGAGATCTTCGTGCAGCGCCCCGCCGCGGAGTGGATAGCGAAGCTGGAGGCCGCCGATGTACCGGTGAGCCCGGTGAACTCGATGGACGCGGTGTTCGAGAACCCGCAGATCCGGCACCGCGGGATGCGGGTGCCCGTCGAGCATCCGAGCGCGGGCACCATCAACGTGCTGGCCAACCCGATCCGGCGCGACGCCGGCATCAGCCCGCCCCCGCGGCTGGGCGAACACACCGACGAGATCCTCATCAAGCTGCTCGGCAGAACACCCGACCAGGTGGCGGCGCTTCGCGACCGCGGCGCCATCTGACACCCCCCCGATAGGAGAAACCCCAATGACGACGACGCATGCGGGACCGGTCTTCTCGAACGCCGCGGGCCTGTCGCCGACCGGCAGTTTCAACTGCGCGGCACTGGCTTCCGGCCGCCGGTTCGATCCGGCGGAACTGCTCTCGGACGAGCCGGTGCTCGGGCTGCAGCGCGAGGCCGGCTACATCTGGGGCACGCTGCGCGACGAGGACGGCGAGCTGTACTCGGTGATGCGCCGCATCGCGCCGCCGGTGGCGCTGCAGGGCACCGGGCAGCTGTCGCTGCCGCCCAAGCTGATCATCGTGGGCACCGGCACCCCGGAGGGCCAGTTGCAGCTGCGGCGCGAGCCGAAGGGTGCCGTCGCGAGCACCGAGATCGTGCGTAAGCCGCTGGGCGACTACGGTGTCCGCTACGAGTCCGCCGAAGGGGCGGACGGCCGGCCGATGCGGCTGGATCTGTCGGATCCCGACTTCTCCTACGTCGAGCAGGATGTGATCGAGATGACCGGCCGGATGGTGGTGCCGCCGCTGCAGTGGTACCTGCCCGGGCCGACGTCCTCGCTGCTCTACATCAGCCACACCTGGCTGGTCGACGGCACCCTGTTCGGCAAGCCGGCCCGCGGCTTTCTGTTCTGGGAGGAGGCGTGGATGCCGCCGGGCGGCCAGCTCTACGTCCGCAAGGACCCGCTGCACGACGCCGAGTACACCACCTGGTACTCGTGGGCCAACTACTACAGCGACGGCCAATGCGAGGTCGGCCATTTCCTGTTCGGGCAGCGCGACTTTCACGTCGGCGTGATCGCCGACAGCAGCGGGAAGGTGACGTCGGCGCGGACGATGGACGCCGTGATCACCCGCGCCGAGGACGGCTACTGGCACGACGGCATCACCTACACGATCGACGGGGTCGAGTGGGTGTGCGAGCCCGACCCCCAGGGCCGGATGCAGGGCCTGGGCAAGATGCCCAATCCGCAGCAGGAAGGCTGGATCCACCGCGTCGGCGACACCCGGATCCCCGAGGTACACATGGCCTGGGGCGAGACCGTGCCGGCCAACGGCGACCGCAGGCGGTAAGCCTAGTCAGGGCGCCGGCCGCCGCAGTTGTCGGTCAACGTGCCTGCCTCGTACCACTCGCGCAGCAGATGTTTACGAACCTTGCCGGTGCTGGTACGGGGCAGGCTCGCCACGACGATCCATTCGGTGGGCCGCTTATAGGAACTCAACCGCGCGGCGGCGGTCCCGACCAGTTCGTCGATGTTGACATCGCCTTCTGCCGCGGGAAGCACCGCGGCCACCGGCCGCTCCCCCAGCCGCTCGTCTGACACCCCGAAAACGGCGATCTCCGACACCGATTCATGCGATGACACGGCCCGCTCGACCTCGGCCGGGTAGACGTTGAGACCGCCGCGGATAATCACTTCGCGGATCCGGCCGCAGAACGTGAGCACGCCCTCGTCGTCCATGGTGCAGAGGTCGCCCGTGGGCCGCCAACCCTCGGTGTCGACGGCCGGGTCGATGCCGCCGTCGGGCCGCAGATATCCCGTCATCGTCAGCGGTCCGCGCACACACAGCTCTCCGACCTCGCCGATGGGCACGATCGCACCGTCGCTGCCCCGGATCGCGAAGTCGCGGCCGGCCAGGGGACGCCCCAGCGTCCTGGTCCGCACATGCGCCGAGTCGTCCGGCGAACTCGACGCCATGTTGGGCGCCTCGCTCTGACCGTACGCCACCATGACAGTGACCCCCAGCCGCTGCTCGACGGCGGCGATCAGGTTGGGGTCCACAGATGCCGCGCCACCGGCGATGGTCCTCACCGTCGCGAAGTCGGACTCCTCGACGCCGGGCATCTCGAGAAGGTCCATGAGCATCGTTGGCACCAGCCCCAGCCACGTCGGGCCGACCTGCCGGATGGCGTCGATCAGCGCCTGCGGGGTGAACCGTTCGACGACCGTGTACACCCCACCGAAGGCCAGGGTGGTGATGACGCCCGATATCGAGCCGCCGACGTGGTTGAGCGGCAACGGATTCAGCCACCGATCACCCTCGGCGCCGCCGCAGGCGCGGCCGTAAAGAAACCCACAGTTGAGCGCCGCCCGGTGCGACAGGCTCGCCGCCTTGGGCAGACCCGTTGTGCCCGAGGTGAACTGGATGAGGAACTCATGCTCGGGTGCGATCGGAGCCAGGTCGGCAGGATTCTCGGCATCGATGGAGGCCATATCCCGGACCAGCGGTCGCCCCAGTGCGGCGAACCTGTCAAGCGAACCGGAATCCCTCGCGCACAACGCCACGTCGACATCAGCGAGAGTGAGGAAGTGGCGGACCTCCTCGTCGGTGGCGTTCGGATGGATCGGGACGACGGGCATGCCGGCGACCGCACAGGCGTACATCGCGACGATCCAGTCCACCGAGTTGAATCCGACCAGCGCGACGCGGCGTCGCGGCGGGTTGATGTCGAGCAGACCGGCGGCACCACGGCGCGCGCGCTGCGCCAGTTGCGACCACGTCAGCTGCTGCGGCCCGTCGGCAGCGGCCCACATGAGTGCCGGGAGGTCCGGTGCGACTTCCGCGCGCCGGAGGAGGTGCTCGCCGACCGTCTCCGTCAGCAGCGGGAGGCGGTCCACCCCGCTGATGAACGACCGACCGTCACGCGGACCACCGGCAGCAGCACCCACCACCTCGATCGTCCGCCCCTCTAGTCATCACCGGCCGTGGCGGCCTTGTCCTGTTCGGCCAGCCAGGCCTCATGACGTACGAAGTGGGACGGGTCGCGGGCGATCCAGACTCCCGTCGCCTCAGCGAGCACCGCCTCGGTCGAGGCGAGCACCAGTTCGCCTGAGATGAACCACTTCTTCCCGTCGACGCGGTCGATCCACGCCCGCGCCCGCAGTGGCCGCTCGATCGGCACCGGCTTACGGAAGTGAACCGTCAGCGTCCCTGTCACCGTCATCTGGTTGTTGTGGATCGGGACGTGGCCGAGGATCTCGTCGAGCACGCTGGCCGTCCACCCGCCGTGGGCCACATTCGGGCCGCCCTCCTGGCTTGCCGGGCAGACGATGTCGGACGTCAGCCGTCCGTCCGCCCAGCGTTCCTTGCACACGCCGAGACGGCACTGCCCCGTCTTCAGGCACGCCCCGCACAGGGGGACGTCGCCGTCGGTCTTGGGCATCGACTGGAAGTCCGCGCCCACCCAGTTCCGGATGTCCAACGCGTCGCGCTCCGCACTCATCAGCCGGACTATACACCGTACAGTTGCGTCACCGCCCCGGATCGGGAAAGCCGCCGGCCACGGGGCCGGTTGCTATCGTCACCCCAGCATCCGCACCCGAGCACTGGACCGGCGATGACCTCACTGCGCGAGCGCAACCGCTCCCGGACGACACGAGAGATCGAGGCAGCGGCGCTGACGCTGTTCGAGGAACAGGGCTACGCGGCGACGACGGTCGAGCAGATCGCCAAACGCGCCGGCGTCTCGCAGGCCACCTTCTTCCGCTACTTCAAGTCGAAGGAAGAGGTGCTGTTCGTCAACGAGCAGGAGGCCGTCGACGGCCTGGTGGCATCGGTGGCGACACGCGCGAACACCGCACAGACCCTCGAAGCCCTCGCCGTACCGGTCGCCGAGTTCGCACACCACTATCTGCACGACGCAAGCGCCGAGACCCAGCGCGTCACCCGCCTCGTGATGACGACCCGCGAACTGGAAGCCCGCAGCATGCACATGCGCCTGCGCTGGGAGCGTGCACTGGCGCGGCAGTTCGCCGATGAGAACGGCCGCGACATCACCGGCGCGGACGTCCTGCTGGCGAACCTCGCGGTGTCATGCCTGGCCGCGGCACTGTGGGAGTGGCAGTCCACGCAGGAGCCGGTCGACATCGCGGCGACGACGCGCGAGATGTTTCTCCAGGCGGCCCGCAAATGACATTGTGAGAGCCTCTCTCAACTTGCTACTGTCTCTCATATCTGTTGATGCGAAGGGACCGCGATGGCACTGATCGAGAACACCATGGGCACGCTGCCCTACCTGTTGACCGATTTCGACCAGCACTCCTACGAAGCGGAGGACGCGTTCACCCGCTTCATGCCGAAGAACAAGCTGCACACCGCGATTCGGCCGATCACGGCCCCGGGTTTCGACCACAAGGTGCTGCTGGCCAATGACCGGATCGTCACCGCGCTGGAGAACGATCTGGACGAGGCCTATGTGCCCGGCTCCCTGGTGGAGATGCTCAAGCAGCGCGCATCGGGCGAGGCCTCCGACTCGGAGCGCTTCTACGAACCGATCCAGCCCGAGTACCGGGACCGCGAGAAGCGGCTGATCCAGCTCGCCGAACAGCAGATCGAGAAGTCGATCATGTACCCCGGCGGCTGGGCGCTGATGGCTGAGGCCTACCTCGACGACACCGAGGTGCTCTACGACAACCTGCGTGCGTTCAACCGGTGGATCGACGAGGACTGGGGTTTCGCGTACAAGGACACGATCTACGCCCCGGCGATGCTGTCGATGCGCGACCTCGACCTCGCCTGCGCCGAACTCGACCGGGTTCTCGACGCCGGTGCGCGCTTCATCGTGCTACCCGCCGGCCCCGCGTACGGCCGCTCCCCCGGTGACCCCTACTTCGATCCGTTCTGGGCGCGGATCAACGAGGCCAAGGCCGTGGTCTGCTACCACATCGCGGAGTTCTACTACCAGTCCAACGTGGCGGCGGACTGGGGCTGGAAACTCGTTCCGCCGTTCCAGTTCTCGGCGTGGCAGTGGCAGAACAGCTACGGCGAGCGGCCGATCACCGACACACTGTCGGCGTTGATCTTCGACAACCTGTTCGGCCGCTTCCCGAACATCAAGGTTCTGGTCAGCGAGTTCGGCGCCGAGTGGATCCCGCATTTCATCCGGCACATGGACAAGAGCCGGGGCATGGCCCGCGGCGGCCCCTGGCTCGGCGGACAGCTGACCGAACGGCCGAGCACGATCTTCAAGAAGCACATCCGGGTGGTGCCCTACCCCGAGGACGACACCCCCGCACTGGTGGAGCGCCTCGGCACCGTGGACTGCCTCGTAATGGGTTCGGACTGGCCGCACGCCGAGGGCCTGCGCGAGCCCGCCGAGATGTTCCACCGCGTCACCGTCCTCGATGAGGACACCCGCAGAAAGTTCCTGCGCGACAACGGTATTGCGCTCGTCAATGGTTGAGCGATGCTACAGCGGGCCGGGGACACGATCCTGCCCGGCCCGCCGTAGCGTCAGTTGATCAGTTCGTAGATGGTGGCGTTGGCAGTGCCGCCGCCCTCGCACATGGTCTGCAGCCCGTAGCGGGCACCGGTGCGCCGCAGGTGGTGGATCAGCGTCGTGGCCAGCCGGGCACCCGAGCAGCCCAGCGGATGGCCGAGGGCTATCGCGCCGCCGAGCGGGTTGAGCTTCTCGCGGGACACGCCGGTCTCGGCCTGCCAGGCCAGCGGCACCGGCGCGAACGCCTCGTTGACCTCGAAGAAGCTGATGTCGTCGATGGACAGTCCGGAGCGCCTGAGCGCCAACGCCGTCGCCGGGATCGGGCCGGTCAGCATCTTCACCGGGTCGTCGCCCGCGCACACCGCCGTGTGCACCCGCGCGATCGGCGTCATCCCGAGCTCGGCCGCCCGCTCCGAGGTGGTGATGAGCACCGCGGCCGCACCGTCGGAGATCTGAGATGCGTTGCCGGCGGTGATCTTTCCGTTCTCGATGAACGGCGCCTTCAGGGTCGCCAGCTTCTCCACCGTCGACCCGCGGCGCACCCCCTCGTCGGCGGTCACGTCCCCGACGGGCATGATCTCGTCGTCGAACAACCCGTCGTCCTGCGCCCGCGCGGCGAACTCGTGCGATTCGACGGAATACTCGTCGAGCTGCGAACGCGAGAACCCGTATTTCTCAGCGATCAGCTCGGCACCCGCGCCCTGGTTGAAGCGGCCGTTGAAGCCCGGCGCCGTCAACTGGTCCGCGTAGCGCTCGACCGCGGGCCCGCCCATCTCGCCGGTGCCCGGTACGGTGGCCGACCCCATCGGCACGCCCGACATCATCTCCACGCCGCCGGCAATCGCGATGTCGGCCTGCCCAGAGATCACACTGGCCGCGGCGGTCGAGATCGCCTGCTGCGACGAGCCGCACTGCCGGTCGATGGTGAAGCCCGGCACCGCTTCCGGCCAGCCGGCGGCCAGCACCGCCATCCGGCCGATGTTGCCGGACTGCTGACCGATGCTGATGACGTTGCCCCAGTGCACGTCGTCGACCAGCTCGGGCTCGATACCGGCCCGCTTGACCAACTCGTTGAGCACCCTTGCCGACAATGCCACCGCATGGAGATCGGCCAGACCGCCGTTGCGTTTCCCGATCGGCGTCCGCACCGCGGCTGTGATCACAGCATCCCGCATCTTGATCCCATCTCTCTTGACTTGCGCAATAAACAGTTAAATCTATAACTTGATAGCACGCGAAAGGCTACCGGGAGAATCCACGTGAAACGAGACATCTTCGAACCCGAACACGACGAGTTCCGGGCGACCGCACGATCCTTCTTCGAGACGGTCTGCGTGCCGCACACCGAGGAGTGGGAGAAGCGCGGCTACGTCGACCGCGATGCCTGGCTCGAGGCCGGCAAGCTCGGCCTGCTCGGGTGGGAGATACCCGAGGAGTACGGCGGCCTGGGCATCAAGGACTTCCGCTACAACGCGATCGTCAACGAGGAGTTCTGGCTATCCGGCGCGGTCGGTATCGGACTCGGGGTGCAGAACGACATCCTCGCCGGCTACTTCACCGAGCTGACCACCGAGGAACAGAAGAAGCGGTGGCTGCCCGGCTACGTGTCCGGTGAGATCATCACCGCGATCGCGATGTCCGAGCCCGGGGCCGGCTCGGACCTCGCCAACATCAAGACCACCGCACGCCGGGACGGCGGCGACTTCATCATCAACGGCGCCAAGACGTTCATCTCCAACGGCATGATGGCCGACCTGGTCGTTGTCGCGTGCCGCACCAACCCCGATGCCGACAAACCACACAAGGGCATCAGCCTGATCGCGGTCGAGTCCGGCACGCCGGGCTTCTCCCGGGGCCGCAAGCTGGACAAGATCGGCCAGCGCTCCGCCGACACCGCCGAACTCATCTTCGAGGAGGTGCGGGTGCCCGCCGAGAACCTCATCGGCGAGGAGAACCGCGGCTTCTATCACCTGATGCGCAATCTGCCCGCGGAACGTCTCGGCATCGCGATCCACGCGGCGGCATCGGCCCGCCGAGCGGTCGAGCTGACGGTGCAGTACGCCGGCGACCGCAAGGCTTTCGGCCAGCCCATCGGCACCTTCCAGGTCAACCGCCACGCGATCGCCCAGATGCAAACCGAGCTCGAGATCATGCAGACCTACGTCGACAAGTGCATCATGGCCGTCAACCGCGGCGAGCTCACCGCCGACGAGGCCGCAGGCGCCAAATGGTGGTGCACCGAGACGCAGTGGCGGATCATCGACCGCTGCCTGCAGCTGCACGGCGGCTACGGCTACATCAACGAGTACGAGATCGCCCGTATCTGGCGCGACGCCCGCGTGCAGCGCATCTACGGCGGCACCAACGAGATCATGCTCGACATCGTCGGTAAGGGCATGGGGTTTTGACCGGTTCGCACGACGCCGTCATCGTCGCGACCGCCCGCACTCCGATCGGGCGCGCCTACAAGGGATCGCTGACCACCGAACGCGCCGACGATCTGTGCGTGTCGGCGATCAATGCTGCGGTGCAACAGGTTCCGCAACTGGACCCGTCGACGGCCAACGATCTGATCGTGGGCTGTGGTGCACCCGGTGGTGAGCAGGGTTTCAACATGGCCCGCGTCGTCGCGGTACTGCTCGGGTGGGACACCGTGCCCGGCACGACGGTCACGCGGTACTGCGCGTCGAGCCTGCAGGGCATCCGGATGGCGATGCACGCGATCCGCGCCGGCGAGGGCCACACCTTCGTGGTGGCCGGGGCGGAGACGGTCAGCCGATCGCGCCTCGGCACCAGCGACAGCCCACCGGTGCTCGACGACACGGATCCGCGCGACCGATCCGCCAACCCGTGGGTGAATCCCAAGTTTGCTGCGGCCCAGGCGGTCACGCGGTCCCGTGCGACGGCGAAGACGACGCCACCGTGGTCCGATCCGCGCGAGCGCGGTGAACTTCCCGACGTCTACATCGCGATGGGTCAGACCGCCGAGAACGTGGCCCAGCTCGACGGGGTCAGCCGTGAGGACCAGGACGCGTACGCCGCACTGTCCCAGCAGCGCGCCGAACGTGCGATCGCAGAGGGCTTCTGGGCCCGCGAAATCACCCCGTACACGCGCGCGGACGGCACGGTCGTCGACGCCGACGACTGCCCCCGGGCGGGGACGACAGTCGAGAAGCTGGCGACGCTCAAACCGGTGTTCCGGGCCGACGGTACGGTGACGGCCGGCAACGCGTGCCCGCTCAACGACGGCGCCGCGGCGGTGATCGTGATGAGCAGCGAGCGTGCCCGCCGGTTGGGGATCACCCCGCTGGCGCGCATCGTCGCCACCGGGGCCACCGGGCTGTCGCCGGAGGTGATGGGGCTGGGACCGGTCGAATCGACGCGCCAAGCTTTGGAATTCGCGGGAATGAGCCTCTCCGATGTCGACCAGTTCGAGATCAACGAGGCGTTCGCCGCGCAGGTGCTGGCCAGCCAGCGCCGCCTCGGCATCGACATCGACCGGCTCAACGTCAACGGCGGTGCGATCGCGGTGGGCCACCCGTTCGGCATGACCGGAGCACGGATCGCCGGCACCCTGATCAACTCGCTGCGCTGGCACGACGCCCTGATCGGCGTCGAGACGATGTGCGTCGGCGGCGGCCAGGGCATGGCGATGATGCTAGAACGGCTGGCCGACTGACCCCAAACGCTGACCTCCGCCACCGCGAGCGTGCGCAAATGCCGGAAATTCCGCGGCGTGTCGGGTACAGACACGCACGCTCGCGGATATGAGAGGAGGGCGCGTCAGCTGAGCACTTCGACCAGCGCGGTGTCGGACTGGCCGACCATGAACTCCTGCACCGCCTCCAGGTGGCGGCGCCAATGCCGTTGCGCTGCAGTACCGTCGCGGTCCTGTAGCAGCTTCACCAGCCTGCGGTAAGCGGCCTGCGCCTTCTTGTTGACGGCTCGCTCGTACCCCGGCGGATGCGCCGCGATGAACTGCGCGTTGTGGGCGTCGAGGATGTCGAACAGCATCCGGCCGAGCACCGCCAGCGTCGTGCAGCCGGCATTCTCCACCACGCTGACGTGAAACCGCAGGCTGTAGTCCGCGAACGCCTCCTCGTCGTCGACGATCCCGTCGCCCTCGCCGACCAACTCCGCCAGCGCCCGCACCGGTGCCTTGCCCCGGGCGGCGGCGAGCATTCCCACGGCGGACACCTCGAGTTCGGTGCGGGCACGGTACACGTCACTCAGCGGTGTACCGCGATACTGCAGCAGCGTCCCCGTGTACCGCGCCGCCATCCGCCCGTCGGGTTCGAGCACCCGCGGGCCGCCATGGGGACCGCGTGCGACGGTGAGGAGCGACTCCCCTTCGAGGATCCGGAACGCCTCGCGCAGGGTCGGCCGGGACACCCCGAACTCCGCCATCAGCACCGCTTCACTGGGCAGCTTCTCACCCGGCGCCAGCTCACCAGTGACGATGCGTCGGCGCAGGTCGTCGGCGATCAACGCACTGGCCTTGGGCACCGTCACCGCAGCCGTCCGTCGCCCCATATCGATAGATCATATAACTCAATGATCGTCGGCGCTGGTCAGCCGCCCTGGACCTGCGCGGCTGTCGCCCGGATGTGCTTCCGCCAGAGCGCTTCCGCCGCCTCCGCGTCGCGTTGCTCGATCAGGTCGACGACGCGGCGGTGGGTGCGCGCGCCGGCGGCGATCGCGGACCCGTGCTCGTCGGGCCGGGTGCCGGACACGTACCGGCGTGTCGTCGCGTCGATGACGCTCCGGATCATCTCGCACAGCACCTGCAGCGTGGCGTTGCCCGCACACTTAAGGACGAGCCGGTGGAAGTCGTTCTCCAACTCCAGCAGTCGCTTCGGATCGTCGAGGGCGTCCGCCTCGGCGGTGACCGCGGCCCGCAGCCGGTCCAACTGTTCGGGTGTGCGCGAGCGGGCCAGCATCGCCACGCACGGCCCCTCCAGCGCTGCTGCCGCCTCGAACAGGTCCGCCGTGTCCGTGCGGCGGTACTTCAGCACCGTGGCGGCGTAACCGGCGGCGGTCTCGATGGTCGGCACGCTGACGTAGATGCCGCCGCGGGGTCCGCGCCGCACCGACACCAGCGATTCGGACTCCAGGATCCGGATCGCCTGACGCAGAGTCGGTTTGGAGACGTTCAGGTCGGCGAGCAGCTCACTCTCCGGCGGCAGCGCCTCACCCTCGTGGAGCTCGCCGAGGATGATCCTTCGGCGCAACGCGGCGGCGACGACCTCGGCCGCCTTCGGGCCCGGGGACTCCTGCGCCGTCACCACTCCACGATAACGGCCTCAGACCTTGGTGGCGCCCATGTCGACGGTCAGCTGTGTCCCGGTCACCGCCCGCGACATGTCGGAGGCCAGGTACACCACGGCGTCGGAGATGTCGGCGGGTTCGGCGAGAGGCACCGCGGGCAGCACGGCGCCCAATGACATGACGTAGGCGGGGTGCTTGGTGAGCATGACCTGCGTCGTCGGGTCCTCGGCCATCGGGGTGGCCACGCCCCACGGATGGATCGAGTTGACCCGGATCCCGTATTCGCCGAGCTCGATCGCGGCGCTCTTGGTCAGCCCGACCACGCCGTGTTTGGCCGCGCTGTAGTGCGACTGGCCGGGCAGCGCCTTGATACCGGCGACGGAGCTCACGGTGATGATCGAGCCCCCGTTACCCGCCGCGATCATGTGCGGCACAGCGGCTTTCATCGTCCGCCAGACGCCGTTGAGGTTGATGTCGACCAGGGTGAGCCACTGGTCGTCGGACATCTCCCAGAGCCGGCCCCAGTTGCAGATGCCGGCGTTGGCCACCACCACGTCGAGCCGGCCGCCGAACCGCTCGACCCCCTTGGCGACAATCTCGGCCAACGCATCCGCATCACGGACGTCGGCCTCCCGCGCGAGGATGGCCCCGCCCTCGGCCTCCACCAGCCGCACCGTCTCCCGCAGGTCCTCGGCGGTCGCGGGCGAGTAGGTGTTGGCCTCGGCGGCCGGGCCCGCGATGTCGACCGCGATGATCGACGCCCCTTCCCGCGCCAGTCGCACCGCGTGGCTGCGGCCCTGCCCGCGCGCCGCACCGGTGACGAAGGCGACCCGGCCTGTCAGCAATCCGTCGGTCATCGCTTATCTCCTTGTCGGGTTCGGGGTGACGGTACGGAGTCCGTTGCCCCCGATCACGTCCTAGTGTTACGGTGCCATAGATCACATTACAGCGTAAGGTTGCCGGGCCGGTTGTTCGGCCCCACTCGACGGAAGGGCAGATCACGTGACGGACTATGAGGGCCGACTGTTCATCGACGGCGAGTTCCGGGAAGCCAAGTCCGGCCGCCGATATGAGGTCATCAATCCCGCCGACGAGTCGGTCGTGGCCACCGCCGCCGACGCCGGTGTCGAGGACGTCTCCGACGCGATCGCCGCGGCGCGCCGCGCCTTCGACGAAACCGACTGGGCGACCAATCGCGAGTTCCGCCGGCGCTGCCTCGAGCAGCTGCAGGACGGTCTGCGCAAAGAGGTCGAGGAGATTCGCGCCCTCGTCACCGCCGAGGCCGGCGTCTGCGCCTCGGTGATCCCCACACACGTCGACGTGATGATCGACGGGATGGACTTCTTCAACAACCTGATCACCGACTTCCAGTGGGAAGAGGATCTGCCTCCCTACGAGATTCTCGGCAACCTCAGCAACCGCCGTATCCGCTACGAGCCGTACGGCGTGGTCGGTGCGATCACCCCATGGAACGCGCCGTTCATGACCGCGATCTGGAAGGTGCACCATGCGCTGGCCACCGGCAACACCGTCGTCCTGAAGAGCGCGCCGGACACCCCGCTCACCGCCGCCCGGTTGGCTCAGATCGCGGCGAACGCCACCGACATCCCTACCGGCGTCATCAACACCATCAGCTCCGAGGACAAGGCGATCGCCGGTGACGCGATGACCGCGGACCAGCGCATCGACCTGTACCACTTCACCGGTTCGCCCGGTGTCGGGCAACGCATCAAGGAACGCGCCGCCAACGGGATCCGCCATGTCGTGCTGGAGCTGGGCGGTAAGTCGGCCAACGTCTTCCTGCCCGACGCCGACCTCGACATGGCGTGCGGAATCGGTGTCGCGATGTGCATGTCCAGCAGCGGACAGGGCTGCGCTCTCGGCACACGACTGGTGGTGCACGCCTCCATCTACGACGAGGTGCTGCAGCGCCTCGAGGCGATAGTCGGCAACCTGCCGTGGGGCGACCCGACCGATCCCGGCAATCTGGTCGGCCCGATCATCCGCCAGGAGCAGCTCGAGCGGGTCGAGGGTCTGGTCGACCGCGCCCGCGCCGCGGGTGCGCGGGTGCTGGTCGGCGGTAAGCGGGGCGACCGGGACAAGGGCTTCTGGCACGAGCCGACGGTGGTCGTCGACGTCGACGAGAACGCCGAGATCGCCCAGACCGAGGTCTTCGGCCCAGTGCTCAGCGTGGTCAAGTACGACGGTGACGACGACGAGGCGGTGCGGGTGGCCAACAACTCACGCTACGGTCTGTCGGCCTATGTCCAGTCGCGCGACGAGGAACGGGCCTGGCGGGTGGCGCACAAGCTGCGCGCGGGCACGGTGAACATCAACAACTCGTTCTACCTGTCGCCCGACGCACCGTTCGGCGGTTGGGGCATCAGCGGCGACGGTGTCGAGCACGGGGTCGCGGGCTTCCGCGAATACCTGCGGACCAAGTCCATCGCCAGCCCGACGAAGGCCTGAGGTTTGAGCGAAAACAACGGTCAGCCAATCGTTTCGGCGCCGGGAACGGTGGTCCGGATCGAGCCGCGGTGGACGGACCTCGACCCGCAGGGACACGTCACCAACAGCGTGTTCTTGGTGTACGCCGAGGAGGCCCGGGCCCGGTACCTGCGGGCGCTGCTGCCTGGGGCCTGGAACTCCATCGTGGTGGTACACAACTCCGTCGACTACCACGCGCCGGTCTTCGAGACCGACGTGGTGGAGATCGTGTCGTCGGTCGAGAAGGTGGGCACTTCGTCGCTCACCACCCTCAGCGAGATGAGCACGGCCCGGGGACGGTGCGCGACGGTGCGCACCGTCCAGGCCGTGCTCACCGACGACGCGTCGAAGTCGCGACCGTGGACAGAGTCCGAACTCGCCGACCTGAACGGCGCCCTCGTGAAAGGAAGTTGAGATGGCCGACTTCGACTACATCGTCGTCGGGGCGGGGTCGTCGGGATCCGTCCTGGCCAACCGGCTGTCCGCCGATCCGCGGAACTCGGTGCTGCTCATCGAGTCCGGCGGCAAGGACCGGAGCCCACTGATCCGGATCCCCAAGGGGTTCGGCAAGATCCTCGGCGACGACAAGCTGACGTGGCACTTCCCGGTTCGTCCGATCGGCCCGTCGAACAACGTCGAGGCCTGGGTCCGCGGCCGCACCCTCGGCGGGTCCAGCGCGGTCAACGGCATGGTGTACAACCGTGGCAACCAGGCCGATTTCGACGCCATGGAGGCCCTCGGCAATCCCGGGTGGGGCTGGGATACCACCCTACCGATCTACCGCACGATCGAGAACCACGAACTCGGCGCCGATGACACCAGGGGTGCCGGCGGTCCGCTGGACGTCTCGGTGGGCCCGCTGCCGGAGGTATGCCGTGAATTCGTCGACGCGGCAGGGAGATTCGGCTGGAACGTGACCAATGACCTCAACGCCACCGACGATGAACGCATCGGCCCCGCGGTGCGCACCATCAAGAACGGGCGACGGGTCAGCGCCGCGCACGCGTTCCTGCGTCCGGTTCAGAACCGGCCGAACCTGACGATCGCGGTCAACACCACCGTCGAGCGCATTCTGTTCGAAGGTGACAAGGCCGTTGGCGTGCAGGCGCGGACCGCGAGCGGCCGGACCAGCTACACCGCCAAGCGCGAGACAATCCTGTCGCTGGGCAGCATCGCCACGCCGAAGCTGTTGCAGCTCTCCGGGATCGGCGACAGCCGCGAGCTGCGCAGGCTGGGAATCGACGTCCGGGTGGACAGCCCCAACGTCGGTCGGCGGATGCGCGAACACCGCTGCGTGGCCCTGCAATACCGGCTCAACCGCAACCTCGGTTACAACAAGCGGCTGGCCACGGCCCTGCAGCAGGCGGTCACCGGCGTGCAGTATCTGGCCACCCACAAGGGTCCGCTGGCCAGCGGCGCCTACGACGTCGTCGGATTCTTCAAGACGTCACCGGAGCTGGATCGTCCGGACGCGCAGCTGCTGATGGCCCCGTTCTCCGCCAAACCGTTCGAGGCCGGCGGGGAGCTCGGGCTGGAGCGGGAACCCGGCATGCAGGCCATCGGATACGTGCTGCGGCCTGACAGCGAGGGCCACGTCGCGATCACGTCAGCCGATCCGAACGCGCCGCTGGACATCGACCCGAACTTCCTGACCAGCGACCACGACCGCAAGGTTGTCGCGGGGCTGTTCCGGAAGATGCGGCAGGTGTTCGAGCAGTCGCCGATCGCGGATCTGATCGTCAGCGAGACCCGCCCCGGGCCCGCGGTGCAGTCCGAGCAGGAGATCGTCGACGCCGCACTGGATCACGGATACTGCGGCTACCACGCGATCGGCACCTGCGCGATGGGTCCGAACGACGACGACGTCGTCGATCCCACGCTGCGGGTGCGCGGCGTGGACGGCCTGCGGGTGATGGACTGCTCGGTGATGCCGACCATGGTGTCGGGCAACCTGAACGCACCCGCCATGGCGATGGCCTGGCACGCCGCCGACCTGATCCTCAACGGCTCGTAACCCTCCACTGCGCCGAGTGTGCACGCATGGCGAAATCCGGTGCGTTTTCCCGCCATCCGAGCACACTCGGCGTTAGGGTCTGCTCCACCTCTTGATTTCGGCGACCAGTTCTCGCAGATCCTCTTCCGATGGCGCCGCACGCCCGGGCAGCTGGAAGGTCTGCGCCAGCAGCGCGCCAACGAAACCCCGTACCAGCCACGAGATATCGCCTTCGCGAACCTGCCCCGACACCTGCGCCGCCTTGAACGTTGCCACCAACGCCCGCGACATCGGCAGCAGCACGTGCTGCTGGAGCGAGGCGTAAACCTCCGGGTGCTGCGGAGCATCGGCGGTGACCCGCAGCTGTAGATCCAGCGCGCCGGATTCCAGCCCGGCGATGAACTTCCGGCCGAGCTCGGTGAGATCGCGCTCCAGATCCCCAGTGGGCTCGAAGGTCAGCTCGTCGATCGCGCCCATCGCTTCGAGCAGAAGCTCCTCGGCACTCGACCAGCGTACCGCCACCGCCTTGCGGGTCACCTGGGCCCGCCGCGCGACCTGGCGGATGCTGAAACCGTCGACGCCGGCGGCGGTGAGCTCCTCGCGGGCCGCGTCCAGAATGCGCCGCGTGAGCGTCTCGTCGCGGGGACGGCCCACGCGTCTGACCTCCTCGTCGGTGCTCACAGACGAAGCATCGCACTCTGTTGACTTCAGCGCCAAACAAACTCACAATTAGGGCGCCATAGTGGTTCCCTAATTTGAGGAGGGCCGAGTGACCGAGTGCCCGGCGTACAATCCGTTCGACCGCGACGTGCTGGAGGACCCGTTCTCCGCGTACGCGAAGATGCGGCCGGTCTGCCCCGTACACCGGTTCGACGGGCACGACCCCGCCTTCTACACCGCGTTCACCTACGACGCCGTGGTGGAGATCGTGATGAACCGCGACGACTGGACGGCGCGGTACGGCATCTCGCCCAAAATTCCAGCGCGGGGTCGGCTTCAACACCGACGGCCCCGTGCACCTCAAGTTCCGGCGCGCGGTGCTGTCCGGCCTGACGCCGCGCAATATCGAGGCGCTGACCCCGGACATCACCACGGAGGTCGACGGCCTGATCGACGGGATGCGCCGGCACGGACCCGGCGACTTCCACGAACTGTTCGCCGGCCCGCTGCCCATCGGCGTCTTCATCAAACTACTCGGCGTCAGCGGAGACCCGAAGCGGTTCAAGGAGCTTGCCGACACCCTGATGGCCGAGGGGATGAACAGCACGAGCCCCGAGTCGTTCCAGCGCATCGTCGCCGAACTCGACGAGTACTGGGCCGGACAGCTGGCACCGCGCCGCGAGGCCTTGGCCGCGGTGGAGCACCCCGGACCCGAGTGCCTCGGCACCGTGGTGCCCGGCGACCTGATGTCGGCACTACTGGTGTTCCGCACCGACGACGACCGTCCGCTCACCGACTTCGAGATCTCGAACTCACTGATGAACCTGCTGCTCGCCGGGGCGGAGACCACGACGTCACTGCTGACGAACGTGGTGTGGCGTCTACTCGAGGACCGCACCCGCTGGGAGGCGGTGTTGGCGGACCGGTCCCTGATCGACAAGGGATCGAGGAGAGCCTTCGGTTCGACGCCCCGGTGCTCGGCATGTTCCGGACCAGCACCCGCGAGGTGGAGCTGGAAGGCGTCACGATCCCCGGGAAGTCGAAGATCCAGGTGAATTATGCTGCGGCGAACCATGATCCGGCGATCTTCTCCAGTCCCGACGCGTTCCTCCTGGACCGGCCACATGAGGAGCTGCGGCGACACGTCGCGTTCGGCAAGGGCGCCCACGTGTGCCCCGGCGCACAGCTCTCACGGCTCGAGGCCCACATCGCCCTGTCGGCACTACTGGACGCCTTCCCCACCCTGCGCCTCGAGGGCCCGGGCACCCGCATCGACCCGTTCAACTTCTGGGGACGTAAGACGCTGCCGTTGTCGTGGTGAGCGCTCAGAGCGCCGGCGGAGGCACCGGCAGCACACGACCGGTCAGCCCCTCCGGCCGCCCGACCGTCTTCGGGATCAGGGTCCGCCGCGCGAACCGCCACCCGTCCGGGGTACGCACGCACACGTCGTCGTAGACACCGAGGAACTGGATCGGCCGGCCGTCCGAGCGGCGCCGCGCCCACTCGGTGATCGGGAACCGCGCCCGCGCGGTGTCGTCATCCACGGCCACCAACCCCTGGTGCACGGTCTGGAACACGAATTCGAGGTCGGCACACGTCCTGGTGATCGTCTCGATCACCGCCGTCCGCCCTACTGCGGGTTGCGTGGTGGGCGAGTGCAGTTCACCGTCCTCGGCATAGGTCTGGCAAGCTTCGGCGATCTCGCCGCGCGAGACCGCCTCGGCGTACGACGCCGCCAGATGGGTGATCGCGACGACGTCGCACGCCTCCTGCGCCGACCGGGGTTCCCGCGCCAGCATCAGGCGAGCGGGATGACCGCGTGGAGCTCTTCGAACTTGATGATGTCGGCCTCGCTGTAGCCCAGCTCGGCCAGGATCGCCCTATTGTGCTGACCGCGCCGGCATGGCGGCACGACACGGCCGGGTGTCTCCGAGAAGCCGACCGGCGGTGCGGCCCGGACGATCTCGCCGAACAGCGGGTGATCGACGCTGACGGTGAGCCCGGACTCACGCAGCCCCGGATCGAACGAGGTGAAGATCGGCTGACCCATCAGGTTGCATTCCACACAGCCGACACCGGCAGCGGTCAGCTCCGATTCCCATTCGGCCGCAGGGCGTTCCGCGAACTTCGCCGTCAGCAGGGTCTCCAGCTTGTCGTTGTCGCCCGCGTCCCGCGCTTCCGTGAGCTCCGGCGCGCCGAGCGTCCGCACCAGCGCCGCGAACTCCTTGTCGGTCTTCACCGCCAGGCACACCCAGCTGCCGTTGGCCGCCTCGTAGACGCGGTCGAGCGCGCTGGTGCCGTAATACTCGCTGTCGCACAGCGGCACCGGCGGCTTGCCGTCGTAGGTACAGAAGTCGTCGGAGTAGGCCCATGCGTTACCGCCGATCATCGACGTCCTCAGGAACTGCCCGGTGCCGGTGCGACGCTGGTGGTAGATGCCCAGCGCCAGCGCGGGCAGCAGTGCCAGGGCGGCGTTGCTGTCTCCATCGACCAGCATGTTGAGCCGCGGCAGCACCACCGCCTGCAGCTCCATCACCGAGAAGCCCTCGCTCTGCACGGGGTCGACCCAGTAGCCGACCTGCCTGCCGAAGCTGCCCGCGACAGTCTGTGCCGCCTGCGCGTACAGCGCACGTTTGGCGTAGGGGCCGTCGGTGCCGTAGCCGGCTGCGTGCACGTAGAGCAGGCGCGGGTTGAGCTCGGCGAGTTCCTGATAACCCAGGCCGAACTTGTCGGCGATGCCAGTCCGGAAGCCGGTGACGAACACGTCCGCCTTGGCGACCACCTGCTGCGCGATCGCGCGTCCCTCGGGCGTGCGCAGATCCAGCGACAGGCTCTCCTTGCCGGCGGTCGTCTTGTTCGTCGCGACCTCCGGTCCGAACGAGTTGCGGTGCGGGTCGCCGTTGCCGTCCTCGAGCTTGATCACCCGCGCGCCGAGATCGGCGAGCTGCGCGGTGGCGAACGGCATGGCGTAGAAGCAGCCGAACTCGACGATGGTGACGCCCTCGAACGGGTGCTTCGGCGCTACTCCTCCACCCACGGGAAACGCGTGCGCGACCAGCGGGCCGGAGTTCTCGCCGACGGCGGGCGCCGAGCGCGTCGGGCCGATGGGGGTCTTCTCGAAATGGCCGACGGGCCCGACCTGGCGGACGGTGCCCACCCGCGGATCCTCGACGCTCACCACATCGCCGTTGTGGACGACCTGCGGGTGGTTCATCCCCTCTCCGCTGGTGACCGCGACCTCGAACGCGACATCGGGGCTGGCCTCCAGGCGTGGCAGCCAGTGGTCGAAGTCCTGGGCGCGGAACGCCTCCTGCAGCATCTCCTCCCACTCCTGGGCGTCCTCGGCGGTGGCGAAGTGCGGCAGGTTCTGGAATTTCGGGTCGTCGAGTACGTGGCCGATGCCGGCCACCTCGCACAGCGCCCGGCCCTGGTGCGGCAGCATCGTGGAGGTCTGGATGAACCGGCCGTCGCGGGTGGCAAGCAGGACACCGAAGCGGCTGGCCGAGGTCGCCGAGCGGGCGTCGCCGCTGGGCTTCTCACCCTTCTTCGCCATCACCTGCACCACCGTCGACACGAAATAGTCGATCGGGTCCAGCCCGGCGAACAGCGTCGAGTCGAGTGCCTGCCCCCGGCCGGTGGTCTCACGCACCAGCAGCGCGCCGAGGATGCCGGCGGCGGACTGCATGCCCGCGCCGAAGCTCCCCCACGGCACCGGGAACATGATCGGACCCTCGCGATGGCCCCACGCACCGCGCGCCCACAGGCCGGCCTTTGCGGCGACCAGCGAGTCGTAGGCCTTCAACTGCGAGTAGGGGCCGGACTTGCCGAAACCGGTGATGGAGCAATGGATCAGCGCCGGATTGAGCGAACGCAGGTCATCGGCGCCGATGCCCCACGCGGCCGTCGTGCCCGGCGCGAAGCCCTCGATGACGACGTCGGCCTTGGCGGCGAGGTCCCGCACGGTCTGCTGTCCCTCCGGGGTGCGCAGATCGGCGACCAGGCTCTCCTTGCCACGGTTCCACACCAGAAAGCCGCTCGGGTTCTGCGTCCGCAGCCGATCGCCTTCGGGCGGTTCGATCTTGAGGACCCGCGCTCCGGCGTCGGCGAGCACCACACCGGCGATAGCCGCGGCAGCGCTTCCCGAGCCGAGTTCCAGCACGTTCAGTCCGCTGCAGATCGAATCCATCGAACCCTCCTCAAACGGTCGTGACTGCCGACAATTTTACGCTATAAAGTTGCCAGAGTCACAGGTCTGGTGGGTAATTGTTTAGCGGATTTTGCACCCCCGGCGTCAGGACGGAGTCAGTAGGCGCGCATGCGCAGCGAGGTCGCCGCGATCAGCCGATCACCACGGCCGGCGTCGCGCAGTTCCACCCGGCAGCCGACGGAGTCGCCCTCCACCGCGGTGTAGACGGGTGTCGCGATGAACGGGCCCACCCGGCCCGGGGCGACGACCGTCATCGCCAGGTGCTCGACGACGAGTTCATCGGTGCCCAGGGTGTCGCTGGCGCAGTCCAGTGCGACCGCTTCGGTGATGACCAGCATCGGGGCGTGGTGCAGCCATTCCACCCCCAACTCCTGCGGCAACCGGGGGATCTCCATGGCCGTTTCGCCGCGACGGCGCCCCGAGTACGCGTGCCACAGCGGCGGCAACGCGCCACCACGGTTGTCGCACGGCGCCGGTTGCGGAAAACAGAACCGGTGCGGCGAGTGGTTGAGAATCGACCAGTTGGCAGTGCCGAAGCCGATGTGCCGATCCGGGTGATCGGCGTCCCAGATGCGCGCCTCGGTGAATAGTTGCGACCGCATCTCGGTGGTCACCTTGCCTTCAAGGTAGGCACGGCGGGCATCGATCGCGCAGTCGACGATGTCGATGTCGACCTGCGTGACCGCGTGCACGCGCATGGACTCGACGTTGACGGTGGCCGCGTCGAGCATCGCGATCGCCAGCGGCGCCGCCAGCACCGCCCCGACCGGGGTGCGCAGGTCCGACCGCAGATCAAGCGTGTTGGCAGCACTGGTCGAGTCGATCGCCTCGGGGCATGAGCCCAGGTAGGCGTAGCTCATCAGCACACCGCGGGTCGGAGCCCAGTCACCCAACGGGTCGGGGCGGGACTGGTGTGTGGCGGCGCTATCGGTCATTTCGCCGCGGGATTCTCCTCCACTTTCGGCACGTTGAACAGTTCCTCGAAGGCACCTCGGCAGACTCGTTCCTTGATCCGGGGATCGACCGAACCGAACAACCCGTGCAGCGTCTCCTGGGTGTGGCCGTAGGTGCCCTCCAGGTGCGGGTAGTCGTCACCCCACAGAACGTTGTCGTAGCCGGTGTCCTCGATGATCTGGACGCCGCTGACGTCGTGCTGGAACGACGCGTACACCTGCTGCCGCACGATCTCGCTCGGTAGCCGATTCAGCCTGGGCCGCACGAACATTCCGTGCTGCCGGTATGCCTCGTCCATCCGGTCGCCGACGGCGGGGACCCAGCCGGCACCGCCCTCGGCGATCAGCACCTTCAGGTTCGGGTACCGGTCCAGCGCCCCGCTCGCCACCAGGTGCGAGACAACGCGCATGCCGGGGTATGTCGTCTCCATGTAGTTCACCACGGCACCGCCCGGTCCGCGGTAGACGACGGTGTCACCACCGGTGCCGATGTGGAAGCCGAGAACCATGTCGGCGGCGGAGGCGGCAGCCCACAGCGGCTCCCAGATGTCGAGACCCCACAGCCTGTCGTCGGGCATCCCGCAGGGCAGGAAGATCGCCTGGAAACCCTGTTCGGCTGCCCACTCGAGTTCGGCGGCCGCATCTTTCGGCTCCACCACCGGCACGACCGCGGTCGGGATGATCCGCTTCTGCACGGCCATCACCTCTTCCAACGCCCACTCATTCCAGGCGCGAGCAGACGCGCGAGCCAGTTCGGGATCCTCGATGTTGGCAGTCCAGAACCCGATCGACGGGAACGCCAACTGACCTTGAACGCCTTCGCGGTCGAGATCCTCCAGCCGGATGTGGACATTGCCCGCACCCGGAGGGCGAATCGCGTCCATGAAGTCGTTGAGCTGGCGACTCATCGCCTTGCCGTCGACGTAGATGAACTCGTACTTCTCCCCACGCTCGACACGCGGGGCCCGCTCGCCGAGTTCCTTGGGCAGCCGCTCGATCCAAAGATCATTCGGCTCCAAGAGGTGCGAGTCGGCGGAATGCGCCCAGATCTTCTCGCGCTCGTCGGCATCAGGGGCGATCTCTGTGGCCTGCGTCATGTGCGGACTCCTTCGGGCATCACCATGCGGTCTGATTCCACCTTACACTGTAATGTTGAAAGTTGAAAACGCAGATCTCGTAATTCGCTATCAGGAAGGTCGTCACATGAGCACGGGAACCACGTCAGAGCAGCAGACCTTCGCCGACGCACTCGACCCCGAGACGCTGTCGGCACTGATGCGTTCGACGTGGACGTGGGACGACCGCGCGCTGCGCCGCGACCTGGGGGCGCTGCTTGTCCAGGTCGCCGCGGCCAACGGCACCATCGCCGATCCGGCGGTCGCCGCAGCGGTGCGCGCCACCGCCCTGCGCACCGGGGCACAGTTCGTGGCCACCGTGCTGGGCCCCCACCTGGTCGCCGATCTCGGTAGTCCGTTTCGGGCTCAATTGCACGCTGCCGCAGCCAGTCCCACGACTTTCGACCGCATGGTCGACGCCGCGCGAGCCGAAATCCGGCCCCGCGCAACCGAGTATCTGCGGTCCTGCGGAACCGAGGAGCTCCCCGACGAGTCCTCGTGGCTGACCGAGGCCACCGCCGGGCCTCGGGAGCTCGGCGCGGTCATGCGGGCGTTCGGGCGTTCCGACAGCGCCGCACCACTGCGGGGCAACATCGGGCTGGCACTACAGACGCTGCGGACGCTGGGGGCGAGCGGAGCCGACCTCGCTTCCCGGATCGAACGCGGTGAGACTCGTTGCACGCTGGCGGCCGCGGAGCAGACCGGCTCCTGGGATCCGGCGATGGTCCGGGCCCGCGCCGTTCCGGAAACGGCAGGCTGGAAGCTGACCGGCGCCAAGTACTTCGTCCCCGACGCCGCCGGTGCGGACGTCATCCTCGTAGTGGCCCGCTCGGTGGCGGGCCCGTCCGTCTTCGCGGTCGACGCCGACGCTCCCGGCCTGCGGATCACCCGCTTGGACAGCCTCGATCCCGGCCGCCCGCTGTTCACCGTCGAACTCCACGACACCCCGGCTACCCTGCTCGGACGCGAAGGTCAGGGCGGGTTGACGATGCGGCGCTCCATCGACCTGGCGATGACCGCCCTCGCCGGCGAGCAAGTCGGCCTGCTTGAGCGGGCGATCGCCGTGCTGGCCCAGCACGCCGACGCCGCGTGGCCGGGCGACGAGCTGGTTCTGACGGTGCTCGACCATGCCGCCGCGGTGTCGCTGTGGCGGAGTGCCGTGGAACCGGACGCCGGTGCGGGAGCGGCTGCGATGGCACACATCGGGTGCTCGGATGCCTCGCTTCGGGCTGCCCGGCTGGCGGCCGAGGTGGCCGGGGACGACGAGACCGCCGGCCTGCTGCGGCGCGCGCTGTCGGCGAGCCTGTTACTCGGCGGCCCCGCGGTGCACTACGAGCGACTGCTCGAACGTCTCGACATCTAACGTCGCTAGAGTGGCCGCGCTGTCGATTAGCATTACTAGGTCACGCAGCCGAGAGGACGGAGTGGGGCCATCGCGCCGAAACAGGCCTCCGCGGGCTCAGGGTCAGGTTCCGCGAGGCGAGGAAAGCCGCCGACGCTGACGGAGGAACAGATCGTCGACGCGGCGCTTAACATCATTCGCGCCGAGGGACTCGACGCGCTGTCGATGCGTCGGCTGTCGCGCGAGCTCGGGCGTTCGGCGATGGCGCCGTACTGGTACGTCAGCGACAAGGCCGAGCTACTCGACCTCGTCACACGCAAACTGATGTCGGATGTCAAGCTCCCCGAGCCGGATTCGGGCACCTGGGAGGAGCGGCTACGCGAGGTCCTCACCGGCATCGACGCCAAACTGCACGATCACCCCGGGATCGCCGCGGTGTTGCTCGAGCGGATGCTGCTCACGCACCGGCGGCTGATGAACGGGATCATGGACATCCTGATCGACGCGGGCTTCGAGGGCGCCGAGGTGTTCCTGTCCTACGCGATGATCCACACGTACCTGTTCGGCCGCTATCAGGTGGTGGAGATCAAGACTCCGGACCCGAACGCGGAGTTGCCCGAAGACCTGGAGGACACCCTGCAACGCCTCATCCCCCATGTCGCCGGGCTGCGCGGCAGGGACTTCTTCAACTACGGCATCGATACGATCATCGCCGGCCTGCAAACTCAGCTCGCCGCGAAGAAGAAGCGCCCACGTGGTCGGCGCTAACCGCGCCGTACCATGCAACAAGTCTGTCCCACAGCTTCTTCCGGGTCGAGGCGAAGTTGTGCATGTGCGCCATGCGCTCGACGACGTACATGCTGACATCGGGTGACGAGCGGTAGGCCGCCGGTTCCCGATGCGGTTCGGGCGCGGTGTCGCGTTCGCCGAGACCGACGAACACCGGGATGGTCAGGGCCGCGGCTTCGTCGCTGATGTAGCCCGGTGACAGCATCGCCACGACACACAGCGGCAGCGACTTGCTGCCGAACGGCGGCGAGGTCTCGCGCAGAGGGTAACCACCGGAGATGTCGGCCTCGACGATGTCGGCCGGCACATCCTCGTAGTGGAACGGGTACAGGAAGTCAGGAATCGCTGCGGCTGACGCTTCCTTGGACAGGTTCTCGGGGCCGTCGTCGCGGGTGTAGTCAAACTTCTCCACATACTGCGCGTCCTCGGCGCTGCGCTGCGGCAACACCGTGTGGATACCGCTGTAGCCGAGCACCGCGACGGCGTCGTACGTCTCGTGCCTGGCCGCCATGATGACCGTGACCCCGCCGCCCATCGACTGGCCGACCCCGATGCGCGCACCGACGTCGACCGCGGGGTACCCGTCGGCCAGTGTCCCTTCTCGTAGGTGATCGACGATCTGTTGCACTGCAGCGTGGTTCGCGGCAGCGATGTCCTCGATCCGCAGGGCATCAGCCACCTCGGGGGTGCTGTCGCCGACACCGAGGTGGTCGATGGCGACCAGGATCAGCCCGCGCTCAACGTGGTGTTCGGCCTGGCTGTACCCTGCGTGCCCCTCGAAATGCATGTCGTAGTAACCGCGGGAGTACCCGCCGCCAGGTAGCGCGAACACCACCGACTGGTTCGCCTCGAGGCGAGCAGCCGGCGGCAGGTACGCCGTCGCGGCGATGGTCAGCGAGCGGTCGAGATCGCACGCCGAGGTGACGTCGACAGTCAGTTCCACTCTCTGCATCGATCACCTCGGGGTGAAGGTCACCGGGATCTTCTGCACCGTGCGAACCGAAACATTGTCGTAGACAAGCGCTTCGGGGTTGGTCACGGTGAAGTCGGGAATCCGGTCCAGGATCTCGTCGAGCGCCGCCCGCATCTCCATCCGGGCGAGGTGGGAGCCGAGGCAGCGGTGGGTGCCGCTGGCGAACACCATGTTCGGGGCGCGGCCGCGGCTGAAGTCGACCTCGAGCGGGTTCTCATAGTGGTTGGGATCGACGTTGGCTGACGCCCAGATCGCGTGGATCGCCTCGCCGGCCTTGATGACCAGGCCATCGCCGAGGTCGATGTCCTCGGTGGCATGGCGCTGACCGGAGGGCACCGGCGACTCGAAGCGGATGATCTCCTCGATGGCCGCGGGCAGCAGCGACCGGTCCGCGACCAGGCGGTCGCGCTCCTCGGGATGCTGACCGAGCCAGGCCAGGATGCACGACAGCGACGCGGTGACCGTGTCGAGACCGGCGAACATGAACAGGAACATGATGTTGAGCAGATCGAGTTCCTCGATCGGCTTGCCGTCGACCTCCGAACGCAGCAGCACGGCGATGACGTCGTTCTTCTGCTCGGTCTCCTTGCGGCGGATGCCGAGGTACTTGATCATGTACTCCATCAGCTTGGCGCCGGCGACCGCCATGTTCGCTTCCATCTCCTCGACCGTGTCGCCCTCGGGATGGATCACGCTGTTCTTGAAGTCGATGAAGAAGTCCAGGTCCTCCAGCGGGGCGCCAACCAGCTGCAGGAAGATCTGCGACGGAAGCGGGACGCAGAACTCGTCATGGAGTTCGGCCTCACCGCGCGACACGAACCGGTCGATGAGATCTCCTGCCAGCTGGCGGATCTGAGCCTCCAGGGGTGCGATCTGTTTGGGCCCGAAGATCGGGTCGAGCAGGCGCCGCCACTTCTTGTGGTCCTCGCCGTCGATCTCCAGCGGGATCAGCGGGTTGTCGTTGCCAAAGCTGCCGCCCTGGCCGCCGTTGCCGAGGATCGCGGGATGCCGGTTGACCTTGATGATGTCGTCGAATCGATAGAGGGTCACCACCCCATTGACCCGTTCGAATCGCTTCTCCGCCTTGTCCTTGTAGTACTCCTGAGGACTCGCCATCGACTTGACCTCTTGGGTGATCGGAGCGAGTCGCGGATCGAACTTCGTCGCCTGTGTCATGGATCCTCATTTCCGGGCTGTCTGGCGGTGCTTACCTTACACTGTAACGTGACGTGCGGCACAGGGGAATATGCTCCGTCCCAGTTTGCTCAGAACACCACGTACAGCAGTCGCGCACCTGTCCGGGACGGGATCCCTCGGGTCGGCAGTTATCGCTAACGTCAATCAGCTCAGGGTGATCACTCCCCGCGCATGCGCCGGAGTCGCTGATTCGTGCGTGTCAGCCAAGCGTCGTAGTCGGCGGCCTTCCGCAGGAACGACTCGCCGACCCGTGGATGCGGGAGCGCCAGAAACCGCCCTGCCTGCGCCGCGTCGAGCACCTGACGGGCGCAATCCTCCGGTTCGACGACCTCCCCCAGCACACTGAGGTCAGGCCGGTCCCCGGCGCCCGCCTCGTCCTCGTTGCGGCCCAGCATCCCGGTGTTGACGGCGTTCGGGCACAGACAGGTGACCTGGATACCGCGGTGCGCGTAGTTGAGCGCCACCCACTCCGCGAATCCGAGGGCGCCGTGCTTGGCGAGGGTGTACCCCATGAACGACGGACCGGTGATCAGTGCCGCCGAGGAGATCGTCTGGATCAGCCATCCGCAGCCCCGGTCCAGCATCCCGGGCAGCACCGCTTGGGCGGCCCACACGTGGCTGAGCAGGTTGACATCGACGATGCGCCGCAGCTCATCCGCCGGCATCGCGAGCCCATCACCGGTGTCGGAAAAGCCAGCGTTGGAACAGAACACCGCCACCGGACCGAACGCGTCCTCCGCCTTCGCCACCAAGTCGTTGATCGCGGCCCGATCGCCGACGTCGCATGCCACCGCGATACCGCCGATACGAGCCGCAACCCTCTGTGCGCGTTGTGCGTTCAGGTCGGCGACCACCACACACGCGCCACGACGGGTCAACTCCTCGGCCAGCGCGCGGCCGATACCGTGGCCACCGCCGGTGACCACCGCGCAACGGCGGCTCAGGTCCATAGAGCCGTTCATGCCAGACCCCCGTCGACAGCGAGGACCTGCCCCGTGGTGAAGCTGGCCGCGTCGCTCGCCAGATACAGTGCCGCGCCCGCGATCTCGTCAGGTCTGCCCAGTCTGCCGAGCACCGCCTGCGACCCGGCGAAGTCGCGTTCCCGCTGCGGCCAGGCCCTGACCACATCGGTGTCGACGGCCCCCGGCATGATCGCATTGACCCGCACCGACGGCGCGAACGCCTGCGCGAACGATTTCGTCAGGTTGTTCATCCCCGCCTTGGCCGCCGCATAGACGATGGCGTGCGCCGCACCCGTCTGCGCGGAGATCGTACTGGTGTTGACCACCGCCCCGCCGTGGCCGTCGGCGGCCATCCGGGTGCCGACGAGTGCGGTCAGCCGAAACGGGCCCTTGAGGTTGAGCGCGACGGTCTTGTCGAACAGTTCTTCGGAGATCGCGTCGATGCTCTCGTAGCGCGGCGAGGACCCGGCGTTGTTGATCAGGATATCGATCCGTCCCGCCTCCGCGTAGGCGCGCTGTACGAGGCCGTCGCACTCCGACCAGCGGTTGACGTTCGCGGGGAGTGGAACAGCCCGGCCGAGTTCGGCCGCGGTGCGCTCACACGCCTCGGTCGTCCGACTGACCACCAGCACCTTTGCACCCGCCCCTGCCAGCGCCTCGGCGATCGCCCGCCCGATGCCGCGGGTGGCGCCGGTGACGAGTGCGACGCGGCCGGTGAGATCGAACGGATCACTCACGACGTTCCCTTCGAATCGAACTGTGCAAGGCCCGATTCGAGGTGACCAAGCGCCTCGCCGATGCGGACCGCGGGGTTTCCTCGACCTCCGGCCTGGACCCAGACACTGAACTCCGTTGCGGCGACGGCATTCATCGCGGAGACAATGACACGGGCGACGGTCCGGTTCTTCGCGTGGGGACCGGTGAGCCGCGCAGCGACCAGGTCAATAATCACGTCGTCGTTGACGAGCCGCTGACCGCGGCTGCGGGCCTGCAGGTCCGGCGCCTGCGCGAGGATGCGGCCTAGCTGGACCACCCGTTCGCGGTCCTGCGGTTCGACGTGCGAGGTCGCCAGAAAGGCCTCACGCAGTGCCGTGACCGGTCCCTCGTGCGGCGGACGCGCCGCGAGGACTTCCTCCAGTCGCCGCCACAGCTGATACTCGTAGCCGAGCAGCACCTCGTCCTTGGTGGCGAAATACCGGAAGAAGGTGCGTTCCGACAAGCCCGCCGCGGTAGCGATCTCGCTGACCGTGACGTTGTCGAAGCCCTTCTCCGCGAACAGGTTCATGGCGACCCGGCTGATCTCATCGCGCAGCAGACGGCGGCGTCGTTCGGCGAGCGGTTCGGTCACGTGCGGACTCCGCGGGCGAACTCTGCCGCACCGCGCAGCAGCCTGATGACGTAGCCGCCCATGTCGGTGCGGTCGGCATCGACACCCGATCGCACCTGCCGGGCGTGAGATCCCTCCAGGATGATGGCGAGTTTGAACAGCGCCAGCGCTTCGTAGTAGGCGAGATTCGCCAGATCACGTCCGGTGCGTTCGGCATAGCGCTGCGCCATCTCCGCCCGCGACGGATAGCCCTCGACGCCGCCGGCCTGCACCGAGATCACGGGCTCCTCGCCGGAATCCGGTGATGAACTCGGCGCGCGACGAGGCCAGGAAGACCGCGAGTGCCGCGACGTCCGTGGACCGCCCTAGGCGGGGTGTCAGGTGGTGGCGCAGCATGAAGTCGCCGAGTTCGCCGGCGTAGTTGTCGGCGGTCGCGGGAGTGACCACGAGGCCTGGCGCGATCGCGTTGCACCGGACACCTGATTTTCCGTACTGCGCTGCGGTGTAGAGCGTCAGGGCGTTGATGCCGCCCTTGGAAACGGCGTAAGCGGTATGGCCGATGTCACCCGCCAGCGCCGCTCCCGACGAGGTGTTGATGATACTTGAACCTCCCGCCGAGATCAGGTGCGGCAGAGCGAATTTCGTCGCCAGCATGGTGCCGGTGAGGTTGATCCGAAGCGTCTTCTCCCACACCTCCGGATCGATGTCGGCCACGTTGAAGTCCTCCGTGGCCGCCATCTGCGTCGCCGCGGCGTTGTTGTGCAGGATGTCGAGCCGGCCGAAATGGTCCACCGCCGTGTCGATCATCGCCTTGACCTGCTCGGCCTCGCCGAGATCGACCGCCACCGCCAGCGCGCGCCCGCCGTCGGCGACGATGGCGTCAACGACTGCCTGAGCCGCGTCGATCGCGATGTCGGCCACCACCACCGCCGCTCCACTGCGCGCCATCTCCTTGGCGCAGTCCAACCCGATCCCCGACGCTGCCCCGGTGACCACAGCGACCTTGCCGTCCAGCAGTTTGTCCATCAGGATCCTCTTATTCGGTCTCAACAGGGTGAGAAGTCACCGAGGTTGCGTCGATCGGCGCCCAGAAATCGCGCCATGCTGTCGAACCCGGCAGATTGGGCCGTCCTGCCATCGACCACCCCTCGAAGCCGACGGCCTGCGGACGCGCGGTAATGTCGGCGGCGTACCAGTGCCGCTCCTTTCTGCGACTAAAGAACCACTGCCCGTCCACCTTGCGGTAGGTGTCGTCATAGCGGATCGCCATGACGATCCACTCGTCGCCGACCTCGTGCTCGGCGCGGCAGTAGACGCTGCCCGCGGCGTTCTCGGCGTCGATGAGATCGATTCTGTGCCCGACGATCTGGTGGATCGACCGGTAAAATGCTTGTGTCATCACCGCAATCGACTCCCGCAACGCCTCACGCCCGTACGTATCCCGGCCGACCCACACATCCGGGACGAACAACGCCACCCACGCGTCGAGATCCCGCTCGTCTACCGCCATCGCATATCGGACGGGCAACTGCTGGATCGCGAGCGTGTCCTCGATGCGCCGCACTCGTTCTTCGAGGTCGCTCATCACGCACCTCCCGTCAGCATGAGTGTCTGGCCGGTCACATACGAGAAGTCGTCGGATACCAGTGCCGCCACCGCGCGGCCGATGTCCTGACACGGGTCCCCCATCCGTTGCAGCGGAACCGACTTCAGATGCCGGTCGAACATCTCCGGGTAGTTTTGTTTGAACTCCTCGGCTGCGGGCGACATCGCCGCCGGAACAATGACATTGACTCGGATGTTGTCGGGACCCCACTCGCGAACGGCGACGCGAGAGAGTCCCCGGATCGCCTCCTTGGCCATCGCATACGAACCGAATGTCGGATCACCTTTGATAGCCGTGCTGGACGCGAGGTTGACGATCGAGCCACCCTTGCGCGCGACCAGATGCGGGTACGCCGCCTGCATCCCGTACAGCGTCGCCATCGCCCCGCTACGGAAGCACAACTCGACGTCGTCGTCGGTGGTGTCCGTGATCGGTTTCTGGACCGCGCTCTGCGCGTTATTCACCAGGATGTCGAGGCCACCGAAGGTCGCCACTGCGTGGGCAACGGCGTGGTCGACATCGGCGCGGACGGTCACGTCGCACTGGACCGCCTCCGCTGTTGCACCCTCGGCGGCGATCTCTGCGGCAACGGCATCGCACTTGGTCTTGGTGCGTCCCGCCAGCACCACGCTGGCGCCGTCCCGCGCCAGCGCGAGAGCGATTCCCCGCCCGATACCCTGTCCGGCGCCGGTGACGAGGGCGACCGTGCCTTCCAGTCTCGCTGTCATGCGCTCTACTCCCCTGCTCGCATCCGTACGGTCGTGATCGCCACGACGCGGTCGTCGCGACCGGTGTCGCGCAGTTCGACGCGGCACACCGCCCCGTCAGCGCCAGCACCGACCGCCACTGGGACCGCGACGAACGGCCCCGCCCGTCCCGGCGCGACGATCGTCATCGCCATCTGGTCGATAGCCAGCGAATCAGTGCCCAGCGCCTTGGCCCCGGCTTCCAGCGCAGCGGACTCGGTGACCACCAGCATCGGCCCGTGGTGCAGGCGCTCCGCCCCGACTTCCGGTGCCAGTTCCGGGATTTCGAGCAGACCGTCTCCTCTGCGCCGACCGGTGTAGGCCTGCCAGAGCGGAGGCAGGTCGCTGGCGTCTTCCACGCCCTCTCCCGGCTCCGGGTAGACAAACCCCTCCGGCGTCGGGCAGATCACCGACCAGTTCGCCGAGCCGAACCCGATGGTGCGCTCACCGGCACGGAACTCCGCGTCGGTGAAGATCTGCGATCGCGCCTCGGTGGCCACCCGCCCGGCAACGTGGACGCGGTCGGCGTGCCGACCGTGATCGGCCAGGGTGACGTTCACCTGGGTCAGCGCGAGGATGTTCACCGGGTCGACGTTGACGCCCGCGGTGTCGAGCATCGCGATCGCCAACGGTGCGGCAAGCACGGCGCCGGCCGGGGTGCGCAGGTCGCGCCGCAATCGCAGCACGTTCTCCGCATGCGTGCGATCGACGGCCCGGGGCGCGGACGCGAGATAGCGGTAGCTGATCAGCGCATCCTTGCTGGCGGCCCACTCGCCGAAAGGGTTGGCGGCTTCCCGACGCGTCATCGCGCGTCTCTGAGTAGCGGTGCCAGCCGGGTGCAGATGGTCTCGATGTTGCGCATGGTGACGTCCTCGGGTATACCGCCGAGGGACGCCCAGAAGAACACCGTGTCGACGGGCAGGCTCGCGGTGGCCTTCGTGATCGTCTCGGCGACGAACTCGGGTGTGCCGTAGGTGAAGTTTCCCAGCGGGCCGGCCCCGCCCGTGTTGACGATCCGGTCGAGGTCGACGGGCTTGGGCTCCGTCCGGCCGGTGCCCTCCACCATGTGCCGTCGATACGAGTTCAGCTGGTATTCCAGGTGTTTGGAGACCAGCGGCCAGTCTCGCTCGGGATCTTCGGAGACCCAGCCCTGGATGGCGCCCGACATCACGCCCGACTCCAGCGGATGCCCGGCCTCGGCGAGGCCAGCGGAGTACGGCTCCCACTGTGCGGCGTCCAGCGACAGCAGCCCCTCGCCGAGCAGTCCGGCCCGCCGGGCGCCCTGCGGTCCTTGATAGCCCATCCAGATCGGCAGCCGGTCCTGGACCGGGCGCGGGGTAACACCCCCGGGTCCCCACAATTCACGCAGGCGTCGCGCCGTGTTGTCGGTCTGGGTGTAGCGGGCCTTCAGCGATGCGTCGAAGAGCTCGAATTCCGGTACCCGGTAGCCGGTTCCGATGCCGAGATCGAGTCGGCCGGCCGAGATGAGGTCGACGACTGCGCACTGCTCGGCGAGTTCGGCGGGGTGGTGCAGTGGGGCGATGACGATCGCGGTGCCGAGCCGGACCTTCTTGGTGCGGGCCGCGACCGCCGCCGCGAACGTCAGCGGCTGTGGGAGGTAGCCGTCGTCGAACAGGTGGTGCTCGGAGAACCACACCGAGTCAGCGCCGAGCCGTTCGGCCTCCTGACACGCCTCGATGGTGAACCCGTACAGCCGCGAGGGGTCCTGCTGCCAGTGCGGCGGGTTGCGCAGGTCGAAGTAAAGCCCGACTTTCATGAAGTTCCTTCCTGTTCACAACGAGACCGCGTCGGCTGACTCGGGATAGAACGTCCGCGCCCAGCGCCGGAACTCGCCGAGCGCGCGCCCTTCGACGGTTGCCAGGGCGGGCGGATCCTCGAACCGTTGATGGGTCCAGATCGCGATGTCGTTGGGCAGCTGTGAGATGGCCTGGTCCAGCCGGGTACTGAGCATCTCCGGGTTGTCACCCGGAAGCTTCTCCAACCACACCGTCTGAAACATGTCGCTGGTGCCCGCATCGACGGGCGTGGTCGACAACAGGATCAGGGTGTTCGACGATCCCGACAGGGCCGTGTAGTCGAGTCCGACACCGGCTACCAGGATCGAGAGCGTGTCACCATCATGACTGTCTGGCTCCATCTCCCGCCACTTGCGCCCGAAACCGATCTGACTGAAGTAGTGCGCATCGTCCTGCCACAGGCGCAGGTACACCGGAAAGTCCCTGGCGCCGTGGACGAAGCGGAAGTGCATTGGATCGGCCGCGTTCTCCGACACCAGCTGCGGATGCAGCGTCAGCCCGTCGAACTTGACCCGCTCCGCGTCGTAGTACTCGAGCGGCGCGGTATGGGGCGCGACATCGGTGAAGATGTTCGGCGGCTCCCAGGCCGGCTCCCGCCCCTCGACGTCATGCCACATGTACACGACCCCGAGCTCCTCGCGCACCGGCCACACCTTGAGCGTGCGCGCCCGGTTGGGGCGGTCGGGCTGGTACGGGATATGGGTGTTACGCCCTTCGGCGTTCCAGTGCCATCCATGGAATGGGCAGACGACGCAGTCATTTTCGACATGACCACCGTAAGCGAGGTTTCCACCGAGATGACGGCAGTATGCGTCGAGGACATGCAGAGTTCCGCTGCTGTCCCGGTAGGCGACCTGATCGCCGCCCAAGTACCGCAGCGGCCGCACACCCTGGGCCGGGAAGTCACTCGACCATCCGACCTGGAACCAGCCCGTCGGCAGCCAGTGCGGCCGGAGGCGCTCACGGCTCGGCACGCTGGTCATCGACTCCCCTGCCTTCGCGATTCCATCTGCTGACGCAGACCGACGATCAAGATGTCGAGAGCCTCGGTGAACGTGTCGATGTCGGTCCGCCTGCGTTGCCGCCCGTCCAGGTGAACGCGCGAGCCCAACCACAACCACGTCACCGCGCGGTACACCTTGCTCGCCTCATCGGCGGTGAGACCGTTCAACTCGCCGAGGGCGGCCATACCCTCACGCCGCATCCGGATCGACGTCGGCGACCGCGGCGAGCGCGCGACAACGGCTTCGTCGAGTCCCGGGTAACGATCCATCAGCTCCTGGATCCCCAACACTCGCGCCCGCAGCGCGGCCCACCCGTCGCCACCATCCGGGGTGACCTGGGGAGCCTGCTCCAGCACATGATCAACCACGAGATCGAGCAATTCCTCCCGGCCGGACACGTGCTTATACAGCGCCCCCACCGACACCTGCAGCTGGTCGGCCAGCGATCGCATCGTGAGGTTGTCCAGTCCGCTGCGTGCGATAGCCATCGCGGCAGCCACGATCGCCGGTACGTCGAGGGCCTCGCTGCGCACCTTCGGACGGCCAGCCATACGGCGTATAGTAAACACCGTTCGCCATAAGGGTCAACGTCTCGAAGCTAGGACGGCCGCGGGCCGATGCCGAGGTGGTGACAGATCTCGCCCAGCGTCCGGCGCAACTCGGCCAGCCGCTTGTCCCCGATGATCGCACCGATCTCGGCGTCCAACTCTTCGGCAATCGCCGCGGCGTCCGCGAGTAGTGCCCTGCCTTCGTCGGTGTAGCGGACGATCTTGGCCCGGCCGTCCACGGGATCCGGCACCCGCTCGAGGTAACCGATCTCCTCGAGTTCGGTGACCAGTTGCCCGACCGCGTTCTTCGACACGTCCTGAGCCTTGGCAATATCCGAGATCCGACTGCCCTCCCAGTCGATGAACACCATCAGCCGAGCGTGCGCGGGCCGCAGCTTCTCATGCCCCAGAGCCCGGGCCCGGTCATTGCTGGCCCGCACCATCCACTCGCCGAACTCGATGGCGTGCCGCTGCAGCGAGTCGGCCGTGAACTGGTACACCCGCGACTCATCCCGCATCGACCGCTCCTTCGGGTGGTTGACAAGCCGCCTGACTTTAGTGAAGCTACCTTCACTATATTCCCGGCGACGAGAGGTACGCATGACTCTTGCATCGGATGATCTCATTCCCGCGGTGACCGAGAACCCCGGCGGAGTCTGGTTCTTCAATTGGGCCGTACCGATCATCGGCAGCATCTTCATCGTGCTGGCGATCGCCGACGTCGTCCGGCGCCGACGGCTGACCTGGGGCTTCCTGTTCCTGTTCAACAGCATGGCCGTCTACTGGATGGAGACGATCGGCGACTGGGGCCAGATGCTGATCTACAGCCCCACCTTCACTGAACACCACCTCCTCGACTGGCTCCCACTGAAAACCCCGAACGACCCACTGTTCATGCCGTTCGCCTACTCCGTGTACTGGGGCGTGCATGCGCTACTGGTGCTCTGGCTCAGCCAGTGGCTGTCCTCGCGCATGGGCTGGACGATGCTCAAATCGATGCTGGTCCTGGCGATTCCAGTCAACTACGTTTGGGACTTCTTTGTCGAGGGTGTGGCGACCGCGCTGGGCTGGTGGACCTACGACCCGGGCATCGGCCCGGTGCTGGAATGGAGCAGCGGCGGGCGGATCACGTTGCTGTGGACCATCGGCCTGATGTGCGTCTGGCCGAACCTGATCGCCTACTGGGCGGGTAAGCCGCCGGTGCGAGGGCTCAACCACCTGGAGCGGTTCGTCGGTCTCGAGCGGTTCACGGTGCCGAGAGTCCCTGCCAAACAGCCGGTTACGGTCGGCGGCCCAGGTGCCGAGGCTAAGCCGGCTCGGCTGACCAAGACCCAGGAGTACGACGCTCACCTCAACTACGAGGTCACCATACCGCGATGGAAGTTCGAGCTGATGCGGCTAGGAGCGTGGTTCCTCGGCTTCCAGGTCAGCTTCTTCCTCTTCCTGATCGTCCCCCTGGTGGCGCTGCGCACCATCCTGGGCGCCGACAGCCCGTACGTTCCCTGATCGAAAGGCTCACCACGATGGCTGATCTCAAGCGCCGCGACATGAAAGACATGCCCGACGAGTTCTTCCTGCCACCGCCCACCAAGGAGGGGCTGTGGCGGGAGACCATCACACTGGTGATCGGCTGTTACGCCTACATCCTCGTGCTGGCGGTCGTGGTCGCGCTGACCCAGGACATCGTCGTCCGCGTCTAGCCCTGCCGAGTGTGGGGTTGACGCACGCTTTTCGCGATTTCGCGTGCGGGTAACCCACGTTCGGTGAGGAGATCAGGCCGGCGGGACCAGCAGCGTCTGCCAGGGCCGTTCACCCTTGGCGCCCTCGGCGAGGTTCGACTGCGTGTACACCTGACCGTCCGGGCCGACGTACTTCCCTGTCGCCGGGTCGTATTCGGCCGCGGCTATCGGCGGGCCCGGCGGTGCCGGCGGTGCCTCCTGGGCCGGCGGCGCGGCCTCCGGCTCCTCACCCGGGGGCAGCTGCGGGACCGGCTGACCGGACAGCGTCGCGTTCGGGTCGCCCTTCCAGTTGTAGCCGTCGTTGAGCGGGACGTAGTACTCGTCGCTCTCGCACATCTTCACCGTCGGCGCCCGCTTGCCCGGCACCGTCGTGCACGGGGTGTTGCGCGCACCGCGCACGTTGAACGGCGCGTCCTGCGGCACCCGGCAGTACAGGTCGCCCTTCGGGCGGTCCGGGTAGTCCTGCAGGCTGGGCGCCCGCTGCTGCTGGGCGGGCAGGAAGCCGGTGGTACACGGCGGCGGCAGGTTCAGGTTCAGGTTGAACACCAGATAGTCGCCCATGTAGTCCTGCTTGGTGCCCTTCTTCGCGACACCCACGGCCTGGGTGACCGCGGTGCCCTGCGGCAGCAGCACCAGGAACTGCTCGAGGTTCGGCTGATACGCCACCGCAACCTCGTTGACGCTCACCAGGTTCGCCAGCACCACCGGCAGCGTCGGCTGCAGCTCGTTGAACAGCGCGCGCACCTCGTCGGCGGCGCCCGGACCGTTCCGCAGCACACCCCGCACACCGGCGTCCTGGTCGCGCAGCTGACCGCTGACGTTGGCCAGGTTCGCCGCCCACGCCCGGATCGACGAACCGGTCTCGGTCTGCGAGTTCAGGATCGGCTGCGAGTCGTCGACCAGCGTCAGCAACTCGTCGAGGTTCTTGCGGGCGTCGATCGCCAACGACGAGCTGCCGTGCACGATCCGGCGCAGCTCCGGCCCCAGCCCGCCGACCGCGGTGTAGGCCTCGTCGATGACGGTCTGCAGGTTCTCCCGCGGAATCGCCTCCAGGCCACGGTTGGTCGTCTCGAGCACCGTGTTGATGTCGGTCGGCACCGACGTGTGGGTGCGCGGAATCACGTCGCCGTCACGCAGTTCCGGGCCGCCGCTGCTGCGCGGGATCAGCTGCACGTACTGCTCGCCGACCGAGGACACGCTGTGCACCTCGGCCTCGACGTCGGCCGGGATCCTGGTGCCCTTGTCCAGCGAAAGCACCGCCGCCACACCGGTGTCGGTGAGCTTCACGCTGTCGACGATGCCGACCTGCGCGCCGCGGTAGGTGACGTTGCCGCGCGGGTACAGCCCACCGGTCTCGGGCAGCTCGACGGTCACCTTGTACTGGCCGATGCCCATCATCTTGGGCAGCTGCATGTAGCCGAACAGCATGATGCCCAACGCCGTCAGGGCCAGCAGCCCGAAGATCGTGAACTGGGTGATGATCGTTCTGGTCAGTCGCATGCTACGGCCCCTGATCCCAGCGGTACGGCTTGAGCAACGGGTTGCCGCCCGGCGGCGGGACGTGATGGTTGCACGGGCTGGGCATCTGGCCGATGGTGCGGCCCCACTGCAGTTCCAGCCACGTCAGGTTGCACTCCCAGCGCGTTCCGGTGAAGAAGCCCGCGTCGATACGGCTCAGCGTCATGTCGACGACCAGCGTCAGGTTCGCGTAGTCGCCGCGCATCCAGTTGAGCAGCGTCTCCTTCGGGAACGGGAACGTCGGCAGGAAGCTCAGCGCCCGCGTCAGCGCCGGGCCCGCGTCGGCCAGCGACTGCAGCGTCGGGCCGAGCTGCTTGAGCTCGGCGACCAGCGCCTCCTTGGTCTGGTCCACCGAGTCGGCGGCCAGCGCGGAGAACCGGCCCAGCTGCACCAGCGCCTCCGACAGGTTCTGCCGCTGATCCTTGAGCACGGCCAACGCATCCGGGATGGTGCGCAGCGCCTTGTCGATCACCGGCTTCTGGTCGGCCAGCTGCCCCATCAGGTTGTTGAGGCTCTCCGAGGTCTCGATGATGTCGTTCTTCTGGTCATCGAGATAGCCGATCGCCTTGTCCAGCTGCTCGATCAGACTGCGCAGATCGTTCTCGCGGTCGGCGAACGCGGTGGACAGCGCCTCGGTGATGTCCTGCAGGTTGCCGAACCCACCGCCGTTGAGCAGCAACGCCACCGCGGCCAGCGCCTGCTCGGTGGTCGGGTACGCCCCCGCGTTCTTCAGCGGGATCAGCGAGCCCTCGTGCAATCTGCCCTGCGGCGCCTCGTCGGTCGGCGGCGACAGCTCGATGTGCTGCGACCCCAGCAGGCTGGTCTGCCCCACCCGCGCGATCGCGTTGGCCGGCAGCTCCACGTTGCCGTTGAGCTTCATCGTGACCAGCGCGTGCCAGTCCTGGCGCTCGATCTTGGTGACCGTGCCGACGTTGACGTCACCGACCCGCACCCGCGAGTTCTGCTCGATGTTGTCGACGTCGGGCATCTGCGCCTGGATGGTGAACGCACCCGGGCCGACACCCTCGACACCGGGCAGCGGCACCGAGTTCAGGCCACGCCACCCACATCCGGTGGCCACCAGCGCGATCGCCAACACAACAGCGGCCAGTGCCCTGCGGCGCATCATCGACCCACCCCCGGCGGCACCATGAGGCTCTCCAGACCCGCGGTCGGCGAGTCCGGCGTCGTCGCCGACACGGCCTCGGCGGGGGCCGGCCCGGCGGCCTCCGCGGGCAGCGGCGGACCGTCCGGTGCGGGCACCGGCGGCGGACCGTCCAGCGGCGGCGGCGTCGGCGGAAGCGGTTGCGGCGGAATGTAATCCGGCCGCAGCCAGTCCTCGCTGTAGGTCAGCTCGTTCGGCCGGGTGGTCGCCCCGACGAACAGGTTCTGGCCGATCGGCGGGAAGTTCCACTGACGGTTCTTGATGATCGGCGCCAGGTACTGCACGCACAGCTTCGCCGACTCCTCGGCGCCCAGCCTCGATGCGGCCTGCACCGCACCGCACAGGAACTGCACCGGGTTGGCGAAGTTGTTGATCATCGGGACCGCGCTCACCGCGCCCTGGGCGGGCTGCCAGATGTTGACGTAGTTCTGGAACGTGTTGGGCGCGATGTGCAGGAACTGCTTGACGTCGTCGAGGCTGTCGGTCAGCGCCTGCGTGACACCGGCCAGCTTCTCCGACGTGGTGCCCAGCGCCTCACGGTTCTCGGCGACGAAGCTCTGCACCTCCGGCACCACCGCGTTGAGGTCGCGGATCGCGTTCTCCACCTCGTCGGGGCTGTCGGCCAGCAGACCGGTCACCGACGCCAGGTTCTGGTTGAGCTGACGCATCAGGTCGGTGCTGCTCTGCAGCGCCTTCACCAGGATCGCCAGGTTCTTCACCGTCGAGAAGATGTCGGTGCTGTGGTCGCCGAGCGCCGAGAACGCCTGCGACAGCTTGATCACCGTCTCGCGGATGTTGGCGCCCTGCCCGCGCAGGTTGTCCGCGGTGGTGTTGATCAGCGCACCCAGATCGCTGGTGCCGTCGGCCGCGGTCGGCTCCAGCGACTCGGACAGCTTCTGCAGCTGCTCGCGCACGTCGTCCCACTCCACCGGAACGGCGGTGCGGTCCAACGGGATCACGGTGTTGTCCTCCATCACCGGTCCCCCGCTGTACACCGGGGTCAGCTGGATCGCGCGCGCGGTCACCAGCGTCGGCGACAGGATCGCCGCCTTCGCGTCGGCCGGCACCTTGTACTTGCTGTCGTACCAGAACGAGATCTTCACCCGCTCCGGCTCCGGCTCGATCGCGGTGATCTTGCCGACGTTGACGCCGAGGATCCGCACATCATCGCCGACGTAGATGCCGTTGCTGTTGTCGAAGTAGGCGACGACGTTGGTGCGGTTCATGACATCCGACGCGCGGGTCACCACGACGATCCCGCCGACGAGCAGCACCGCCAGCGCCGCGCCGATGAACACCTTGAGGCGACTCATCACTGACCACCCCCTCCGTGCGGAACCGGCTCACCCGGTGCGGGCACCGCCACGGGACTCGGCGTCGGCAGCGGGGTGGAACCCATCCCCGGCGGCGACGCGGCAGGCGGACCCGGCGGCGGACCGCCCGGCGGCGGCGCGGGCAGCGGTTCGCGGTACGGGTAGCAGCCCGTCGGACCCGGCAGCGGGATCCCCGGCGGGCCACAGCCCTGGTCACCCGGATTACCGGTGATGGCATCGGGAATCGTCAGGCGCGGCTCGCCGCCCTGACCGGTGCGCGGGTACGGGATCGGCATCGCCGGGGTACCCGGCTGGCCCACCTGCGGGTCGCTGCGCTCCGACGGCAGCAGCACGTTCGGATCGAGCCCGAGGTCGGAGAACGCGACGTCGATGAACGGCTGCAGGAACTGCCCGGGCAGCAGGTTGGCCACATACGTCTTGAAGAACGGGCCCGACGACACCGACTCACCCAGCGACATCGCGTACGAGTTCAGCAGGCTCAACGACTTCTGCAGCCGCTCCTTGCGGTTGTCGAGGATGGTCAGCACCCCGTTGAGCTTGTCCAGCGCGGGTTTCATCGTCGCCCGGTTCTCACCGATGAACGCCTGCAACTGATGGCTCAGCGCCGAGACGTTCGCCGAGATCGAGTCGACCGCCGCGGCCTGCGTCTGCAGTTCGGCCAGCAGCGCGTTGGTGTTCGACACCAGGCCGACGATCTGGTTGCTGCGCTCGGCCAGCACGGTGGTGGCCTTGTCCGCGTTCTCCAACAGGCCGCGCAGCTCGGCGTCACGCGCGTTGAGGGTGTCGGAGAACCGGGCCACCCCCTCCACCGCGATCCGCAGATCCGGCGGGGTGTCGGCGAACGTCTCCGACAGCGTGCGCAGCGACTCCGAGAGCTGGTTGGTGTTCAGGCCGCTGATGGTGGCCGCCAGTTCGCCCAGCGCATCGGGCAACTGGTACGGCGAGGTGGTGCGGTCCAGCGGGATCGTGCCCTCCTGCTGCCCTTCGCCGCGCGAGTACACCTCGAGGATCTTGGTGCCCAGCAGGCCCTTGGTCTTGATCGCAGCCTCGGTGCGGTCACCGAGCCGGATGCTCTTGTCGACGGTGAACTTCACGAGCACGCTCTGCCCGTCGAGTTCGATACCGGTCACCTTGCCGACCTGGAAACCCGACACCTGCACACCGGCGTCGGGCATCAGCCCGCCCGCCTCGGCGAAGTGGGCGGTGTACTCCCTGCCCTGGTTGAAGAACGGCAGCCGGTCGTAGTTGATCGCGCCGAGCACGACGGCGATGGTCACCGCCAGGCCGACGGCGCCGACGATCAGTTGATTGCGTTCGGAGAACGGCTTCACCTGGGTGCGCACCTCCCCGTGGACTGACCGGCGACCTTCACATACACCGGCTGACCGCCCTTGCCGTTGAGCTTGAGGACGATGTCGCACAGGTAGAACGAGAAGAAGTCACCGTAGATGCCTTGCCGGGCCAGCGCCTGGTACGCGTCGGGCAACGTGTTGATCAGGTTGTCGAAGTACTCGTGGTCGGCGACGACGATGCCTGCGGCGCGGTCGGTTTCGGTCAGCGTCTTGTTGAACGCCGGCCGCGACTGGTCCAGCAGGTCGGCCACGCTACCGGCGGCGGCGTTGGTGTAGGCCAGGCCGTCGGCGATCTCCGAACGCCGGTCCGACAGCGTCGCAACCAGTTCCGACAGCGAGTCCACCGCCTTGCTGAACTGGTCGCTCTGCCCGCCCAGCGAGCCGAGCACCGAGTTGAGGTTGACGATGACCTCTCCGATCAGCTGGTCGCGGTCGGCCAGCGTGTTGGTCAGCGCGGCGGTCTGCGCGAGGAACGAGTTGATCGTCCCGCCCTGCCCCTGCAGCGCCGAGATCAGTTGTCCGGACAGCGCGTTGACCTGGTCGGGATCCAGCGCGCGGAACAGCGGGCGGAAGCCGCCGATCAGCGCGTCGAGGTCCAGTGCCGGCGACGTGCGCGCCAGCGGGATGGTGTCACCCGGGTTGAGCCGCTTGGTGCCGCCCGCACCCTCCTCCAGCGCCAGGTAGCGGCCGCCGATCAGGTCGTCGTAGCGGATCACCGCCCGGCTGCCCTCGGTCAGCACCACCGACCTGTCGGTGGTGAACTCCACCAGCGCGGTGGTGTCCGGTTGGATCGCAACCTTTTTCACCTGACCGACCTCGACGCCGGCGATCCGCACGAAGTCGTTGGTCTCCAGACCGGTGACGTTGGTGAACTGCGCGCGGTAGGTGTTGGTCTCCTCGCCGAAGCGCAACTGGCCGAACACCGCGAACAGCCCGAACACGCCGAGCGCGCACACCAGCAGGAACGCGGTCAGACGGATGGCGTCGCCACGGAACTTGCCTCTCATCCGCCCGGCACCACCTCTCGGGGCAGCGGCACCGGCGGCAGCGGCGTCGGCTGCATCTGGGCAGGCGCGTGCACGATGAACGGCTCGCTGCCCGGCGTCGGGCCCGGATCCCGCGGCCGCATCGGCGGCGGGGCGGGCGGCAGCCCCGGCCACAGCGGGGTGCCGTCGTCGGCGTACAGGTCCGCACCGTAGGCGGGCGCACCCGGATAGGGCACCGGGCCGATCGCGGGTCCGCCGAACAGGTTGCGGATGCTCGGCGGCTCGGGCACCGCACGCGTGGTCGGCAGGTAGTTCATGTAGCCCGGGAAGCCGATGCCCGGGTTGGGTCGCCAGTCGATGCCGCGGCCGAATCCGGTGTTGGTCACCAGGTTTCGCACCGGCCAGTTGTCGGCGACCACCGGCAGCGAACCGCAGCCGGGCTTACCGCCGGGACCGCCCTTGGCGCCGACGATCGGCAGGTGGTCCGGGTAGCGGTACGGGTCGTCGCCCAGCGACAGGCCCACGTCGAGGACCAGGGTGCGGCCGTTGCCGCCGGGGCCGTCGTAGCCGCCGTGGTCGAGCAGGTGCTTGGCGCCGACCAGCAGGCAGGTGAACGACGGGCTGTACTTCTCCAGCAGCCGCGTCGTCGGCTCCAGGGTGTTGATCGCCTTGATCAGGTTCTCCTGATTCGGTGCCAGCAGGCTGATTCCGCTGTTGGACAGGCCGATCGTGGCCAGCAGCAGCGCGTCGAGCTGTTTGGTGTTCTGCACCACCGTCTCGCTGGTGGTGGCCGAGGCGTCCAGCGTGGCGAGGATGTCCTGCGCGGCACTGCTGAACGTGTTGTTGAACGCGGTCAGCGCCCGCCAGTCCTCGCGGATCGTCTCGTTGCGCGGATTGAGTTCCAGCAGAACCTCATTCGCGGCGGTGACGGCCTCGCCCATGCGTTCGCCCTGACCGCGGACACCCTCGGCGAGCGCGGCCAGCGTGCTGTTCAGCTTGGCCGGGTCAACCTTGTCGAGCACCGACACCACGTTCTGGAAGACCGTGTTGACCTCGGTGGTGACGTTGCGCGAGGTGATCACCTGACCGGCCTGCAGCCGCTGCGGGCTGGGGTCGTCCGGGTACACCAGGTCGACGAACTTCGCGCCGAACACCGTCGTCGCCCGGATCTGCGCCTCCACATTGGCCGGGATGAACTGCAGCTTGTCCTTGTCGATCTCGAGCTTCAGCGTGACCGGCTCACTGCCGCCGCTGATCTCGGTGACCTTGCCCACCTGGACACCGCGCAGCTTGACCTTCGCGTTGGTCTCCATCACCAGACCGGCGCGCTCGGAGGTGAGCGTCACCGGAACCCCGCGGTTCATGGTGCCCGCGAACATCGCGTACGTCAGCCAGATCAGCAGCGCGAAGATCACCGTCAGGATCAGCGCGTGCCAACCCGGGTGCAGGCCCTCGTCGTCGAATTCCATTGCGCTACCCGGCCAGGTTGAAGTTTCCGGACTGGCCGTAGACGGCCAGTGAGATCATCACCAGAACAACGGCGGACACGATCAGCGATGTCCGCACGGCACGGCCCACGGCCTCGCCCACACCGGCCGGACCGCCGCCGGCCGTGTAGCCGTAATAGGTGTGCACGAGCATGATCACCACCCCCAGCACGACGCACTGCAGGAACGACCAGATCAGGTCGGTGGGATTGAGGAACGTGCGGAAGTAGTGGTCGTACACGCCCGTTGACTGACCGTAGAGCACGGTGGTGCCGAACCGGGCGGCCCAGAACGCCGCGATCACGCCGACGCAGTACAGCGGGACGACCACGAACAGGCCGGCCACCACCCGCGTCGACGCCAGATAGGCGATGCTGCGGATGCCCATCACCTCGAGCGCGTCGATCTCCTCGTTGATGCGCATCGCGCCGAGTTGCGCGGTGGCACCGGCACCGATCGTCGCCGCCAGCGCGACCGCCGTGGTGGCGGGCGCGATCAGCCGCACGTTGAAGAACGCCGACGCGAACCCGGTCAGCGCCTCCACACCGATCTCGGAGAAGTCCGTGTACCCCTGCACGGCGACCAGCGCGCCCGTCGTCACCGTCAGGAAGCCGACGATCGCGACGGTGCCGCCGATGATGATCAACGCGCCTGCACCCAAACCCATCTGGGCGATGAGCCGGATCAGCTCCACCCGGTAGTGGGTGAACGCGTAGAGCACCGACCGCAGCGTGCGGCCGTAGAACTTGGTCTGCGACCCGAACCGGAACCACGAATCGGCGACGCCGCGGTAGCGCGCCTTGAGCCACGGGAACTGAGAATGCGGGCGCGAGATCGTCATAACGTCACCTTCACGGCGACGGCGGTGGCCACGATGTTGATCGCGAACAGGGCCATGAACGTGAAGACGACGGTCTCGTTGACGGCGTTGCCGACCCCCGCCGGGCCGCCGCCCACCGAAATCCCCTTGTAGCAGGCGATCAGACCGGCCGACATACCGAACAGCGCGGCCTTGATGAGGGCGATGACGACGTCGACGGTGCCGATGATCAGCGTCAGCCCGGCCGCGAACGCACCCGGGTTGACGTTCTGGATGTACACGCAGAAGAAGTAGGCGCCGGCCAGGCCGACCAGAATCACGCTCGCCGACAACGCCAGTGACACCAGCGTCGCCGCCAACACCCGCGGCACCACCAGGGTCTGGATCGGGTCGACCCCCATCACCCGCAGCGCGTCGAGCTCCTCGCGGATGGTTCGGGCGCCGAGGTCGGCGCACATCGCGGTGGCCCCGGCGCCGGCGACCACCAGCACCGTGACGATCGGGCCGATCTGGCGCACGGTGCCCAGCGCCGCACCGGTACCGGAGAAGTCGGCGGCGCCGAACTCCTTGAGCAGGATGTTGAACGTGAACGTCAGCAGAACCGTGTAGGGGATCGTCAGCAGCAGCGTCGGCACGATCGAGACGCGCGCGACGAACCAGGCCTGCGAGATGAACTCACGCCATGCGAAGGGCGGTCTGAACATCGCGACGAAGGTGTCCAGCGTCATGGCGTAGAACCCGCCAAAAGCCCGCACAGGCTTGGCGATCACATCCGAGGCCACCATCAGTCGACGTTTCCTCGATTGCCCCTCACTGCCATAGGCCGCAGATCCCTCCGACTTCCAAACCGCGCCCTTACAGGCTGTGGGTGACGTTACACGTGAACGTGCGGCAGCACGCTACATCACTAATTTCGCCAGCGGCAATATGACGGTGACCGGGGACACCATCGGCGAAATTCGTGATACGGGATACCGCGACGAGAAGGTTACCCGGGAGTAACTCGTGGCGCCGAGGAGGCTCACCTCGGCACCGCGCCCAGGGCGCGAAGTGCGAAATTCAGGATGCTCGCCTTGGCCTCGGCGATGCTGTCGGGGTCGTTGTAGTACACGTTCGGCAGCACCCGGCTGACGATCGCGTTGATGGCCACCGCGTCGGGCTCCGGATCGGTCAGCGGGAACGATCCGTCTTCGCTGCCGAGCTGCAGGATCCTGGTCAGGGAGCGCTCCCGGTCGGCGTGCGCCTTCTCCCGGGTCTCCACGTATCCCTTCGCGGCGCGGAGCTCGTCGGAGGCCATCACCCCGAAGTGCATCCGGATCTCCTCGTCGAAGACCAGCCGGAACATCTCGTCGACCCAGGCCTCGAGCAGCTCCGTCGGCGTACCCCGGCCCTCCGCCACGACGTGGTCCAGCCGGTCCACCAGCGCGGCGGTCTCGTCGCGCAGCATGCCCAGGAACAGCTCGTCCTTGGAGGCGAAATGCCGGTAGAAAGCCCTGCTCGAGACGCCCGCCCGCTGCAGGATCGCGGCTACCGGGACAGGCCCGGAGTGCGGCTCGGACAGGCAGCCGTAAGCAGCCTCGATGATCCTCTGGCGGTCGTCGGCCGCGCTATCGGGCTGCACGGGAGCAAAGTATATTGACGTCCTCATCAAATCGCGCGCCCGATGCATGCGACGACGCGGCCCGATCCATGCCAGACTCTCCGGCGTGGTCAGCATGCACGGCATCGAAGAATGAGCGCGACTCGCCGGACCACCGGCTTCAACTTCCTGTCGCAGTCCGAACTCCCGGCCCCTCAGGTCAGCGAGACGCAGGCCCAGCAGATCCTGCGCGAGCACTACGGCATCGACGCCCGCGCCGAGTCGCTGGGCAGCCAGCAGGACAAGAACTTCCTGGTCAGAGCTGCCGACGGCACGATCGCCGGAGTGCTCAAGATCGCCAACCCGGCGTTCAACGCCACCGAGCTGGCGGCCCAGGACACCGCCGCCGAGGCGATCGCCGCGGCCGAACCGTCGCTGCGGGTCGCCACCGCGCTGCCCAACCTGCGCGGCGAGCCGCGCACCGAGGTCAGCGGCCTGTCCGACGGCACCGCCCACGTGCGGCTGCTGCGGTATCTGCCGGGCGGCACGCTGGTCAAGGACGGATACCTGACCCCGGCGCTGGTCGGCGGCCTCGGCGCGGTCGCCGGACGGGTGAGCCGCGCGCTGGCCGGGTTCACTCATCCCGGGCTGGACCGGGTGCTGCAGTGGGATCCGCGCTACGGCGCCGAGGTGGTGTCGGCGCTGCTGTCGCACGTGCCCGACGCCGCGCTGCGGGAGCGGCTCGACGCGGCCACCCGCGCGGCGTGGGCCCGCATCTCCGGGTTGGCCGACGAGTTGCCAACGCAGGCGGTTCATCTCGACCTGACCGACGCCAACGTGGTGGTGTCGCGCGGCGCCGACGGCACCGTCCCGGACGGCGTCATCGACTTCGGCGACCTGACCGACACCTGGGCGGTCAGCGAACTGGCGATCGCCGCGTCGTGTGTGCTCGGACATCCGGGCAGCGATCCGACGTCGATCCTGCCCGCGGTCCGTGCCTTCCACGCGATCCGGCCGCTGTCGGCCGCCGAGGCCGCGGCGGTGTGGCCGCTCGTGGTGCTGCGCAGCGTGGTGCTGATCGTCAGCGGAGCGCAGCAGGCCCAGCTCGATCCCGACAACGACTACCTTGTCGCACAGTCCGAGGCCGAGCACCGCATGTTCGAGCAGGCGAGTTCGGTTCCGCTGGACGTGATGTCGGCGCTGATCGTCGCCGGTCTCGGGCTGGCCCCTGCCCCGGCACCGGTGTCCGGTCGGTTGATCGACGTCGAGCCCGCGACGGTGACGACGCTGGACCTGGCCACCGTCGCCGACGGATACGACGACGGCCGCTGGCTGATACCCAACGTGGAGAACGAGATCGCCTGCGCCGCACTCGATGACGGCGCTTCGGTGGCGGTCACCCAGTACGGCCAGCCGCAACTGAGCCGGGCACCGAAGCACTCGCAGGACAGCCCCGACGTGGTGGCCACCGGGGTGGATCTGTGGTCAGCGGGCGAGCTGACGCTGACCGCGCCGTGGGACGGCGAAGTCGAGGCCGCTGACGACCGGGTGACGGTGCGCGGACCGGAGTACGTGCTGACGCTGCGCGGTGTTTCGGGCTCGGTCGCCGGCGGGCCGGTGACGTCAGGGCAGCCGGTGGCGACGACGGTTGCACGGCAACGGGTTCGCATCACGGTCGTCCCGGTGGACGCCCCCGAGCCACCGCAGTTCACCAACGCCGAGCTGGCGCCGGGGTGGCTGGCCGTCACCCGGGACCCGCGGCCGCTGCTGGGCCTAGAGCCGGTGCCCGCCGCCGAGCGCGACGACCTGCTGGCGCGCCGCGAGGCGAGCTTCGCGACCGTGCAGGAGCACTACTACCGCAGGCCACCGCAGATCGAGCGCGGCTGGCGCCACTACATGCTGTCGACCGCCGGGCGCTGCTACCTCGACATGGTCAACAACGTCACGGTGCTCGGGCACGCGCACCCGCGGGTGGCCGAGGCGGCGGCACGCCAGCTGCGCAAGCTGAACACCAACTCGCGGTTCAACTACGAGGTGGTGGTGGAGTACTGCGAGCGTCTGGCCGCCACCCTGCCGGAGCCTCTGGACACCGTGTTCCTGGTCAACTCCGGTTCGGAGGCAAGCGATCTGGCGATCCGGCTGGCGACGGCCGCCACCGGGCGGCGCGACGTCGTCGCCGTCCGCGAGGCCTATCACGGCTGGACCTACGGCACCGACGCGGTGTCGACGTCGCTCGCCGACAACCCCAACGCGCTGACCACCCGGCCGGACTGGGTGCACACCGTGGAGTCGCCGAACAGCTTCCGCGGCAAGTACCGCGGCGCCGAGTCGGGACGCTACGCGACCGAGGCGGTCGCGCAGATCGAGGAGATGGTGGCCGCAGGCCGCCCGCCCGCCGGGTTCATCTGCGAGAGCGTGTACGGCAACGCGGGCGGGATGGCGCTGCCCGACGGCTATCTGCAGCAGGTGTACGCGGCGGTGCGCGCCGCGGGCGGGTTGGCGATCGCCGACGAGGTCCAGGTGGGCTACGGCCGTCTGGGCCACTGGTTCTGGGGTTTCCAGCAGCAGGACGCGGTCCCCGACATCGTGTCGGTGGCCAAGGCGACGGGCAACGGCTACCCGCTGGGCGCGGTGATCACCAGCCGCGCCGTCGCCGAGGCGTTCCGATCGCAGGGCTACTTCTTCTCCTCGACCGGCGGCAGCCCGCTGTCGTGCGCGATCGGCATCACCGTGCTCGACGTGCTGCGTGAGGAGGGCCTGCAGGAGAACGCGGTTCGCGTCGGCGGGTATCTGAAGGACCGGCTGCTCGCGCTGCGCGAGAAGCACCCGATCGTCGGCACCGTGCACGGTATCGGTCTGTACCTCGGCGTCGAACTGATCCGCGACCCCGAGACTCTGGAGCCCGCGACCGAGGAGACCTCGGCGATCTGCGACCGGATGCTCGACCTCGGCGTGATCATCCAGCCCACCGGTGACCGGCAGAACATCCTGAAGACCAAACCGCCGCTGTGCATCGACACCGAGGCCGCCGACTTCTACGTCGACACCCTGGACCGGGTGCTGACCGAGGGCTGGTGATCAGACCACCGGAGTGATGTCGGGATGCGGTGTGTCGGTGAGGATCTCGAACATCACCCGGCGGGTGGCGGTCAGCTCGGCGCGGGTGAACGCCTTGCCCGCCACCTGGATACGGCACGTCGCCAGCGCCGAGTTGTAGCAGTACTTCGTGGTGCCGTCGGTGTCGGTGTAGGTGAGCCCGAGGACGTCGGACGGTTCGGCGACGATCTCGCCCTCGATCATCTTCTCCCCCACCCGGCCGCCGAACCGCCACACGAACGGCTGGTACCGGCCGTGCGTCTTGAGGCTGTCACGCACCGAACGGACCGCGAATTCGATTCCCTCGTGCCGGAATACGAACAGCGTCACGCCCGGCAGCAGCACCGGGCCGAGCGCGGCGCGGGCGGTGACCAACTCCAGCGTCGACTCCGGGTGTCCGTCGAACCCGCAGATCTGCCCATAGGCGTAGGCCGGGGTGTGCCGGGTGCCCCAGTTGTGGTTGACGCTGCCGGCCCAGCCGTCTAGATCGACAAGTGTCGTGTCCAGTTCGAGAAGGCCGTCGAAGCGGGCGAGCGGGTCGCGCACCGTCGTCTTGGCGGTCGGGATGCGCGCCTGGTAGGCGCGTTCGGTGAGCAGCCGGACGGGTCCGGCGCCGCCGGGGGTGATGGTCAGGTCCCAGCGGGCGGCGCCGATGTCACCGCGCGCGTGGTGGTCGTCGAGGGTGGTGTCGGCGATGCGCACGGTCCAGTCGTCGAACTGCGCGGCGTCGATCGGATAGGACCGTTTGATCGCCCGGTTGCCTGCGCCGTCGGGGTCGAACAACATCACCCACACGTCGGCGCAGGCCGGGCCGGTGGTGGGCAGCAGCCGGGTCTCGCGCAACCACAGGGCCCGAGGCAGGTTGCGATGGTTGGCGCGGATGTATCGGCTCTCGTAGTACGGGGGCCTCACCGGGGTTGGTTACCGGCCTTGTCCGCCTCCGCCACGCGCTGGTGCAACCGCGCCCGGATGTCCTCGGGCGTGTAGGCGTTGCGGCGCCGCTGATCCCTAGCGACGAGCACGCCGCCGGCCACCACACCCGCGACACCCGCGAGCCCGACCCACTTCCATATGCCGCGCATGACCGTCAGTCTGCCTAAGCTGCGGGTGTGAATCCAAGCACCGTGTCGCTGACGCAGGCGCTTGACGCCACCCGAACCGGTGACCTGTGGCTGTTCCGCGGTCGGTCCGGACCCGATCGGGCCATCCAGTCGCTGACCAACGCGCCGGTCAACCACGTCGGGATGACGATCGCGATCGAGGATCTGCCACCACTGATCTGGCACGCCGAGCTGGGCGACAAGCTGCTCGACATGTGGACCGGCACCAATCACCGCGGCGTGCAGCTCAACGACGCGCGGCAGGTGGTCGAGCGGTGGATCAACGACTACCACCAGCAGTGCTGGCTGCGGCAGCTGATCCCGGAGGCCAACCGCGAGCAGGAGGACCGCGCACTCAAGGTGGTCGCGCGGATGGACGGCACCCCGTTCCCCAGCACCGCGAAGCTGACCGGCCGCTGGTTCCGCGGCCGGATCTCCGCGGCCGACCTCACCCGCGGAATCCCGTTCGTGCACAAGAAGGTTAGCGACGCCACCCACCGCAAGAAGCAGGAGAAGCTGCAGGTTGGGCTGGAGACGGCGTACTGCGCGGAGACGGTCGCCATCACCTACGAGGAGATGGGCCTGCTGAGCACGGCGAAGCACTTCAACTGGTTCGACCCGGGGAAGTTCTGGAGCGGGGACTCGCTGCCGCTGGCACCGGGGTACCGGTTGAGCGACGAGGTCGCGGTGGTGTTGGACTGACGGGTGGGCGCCTACCCTGGCGGAGGTGCCGTTACCCACTGTCCTGCGCATCGTGGCCGTGATCCTCGCCGTCAAGGCGGTGCTGATCGGCGCCGTGTACTGGCGGCGAGCGGAGTTGATCGGCCACCCGGTGAACGGCTGGACGGTGGTCCTGACCGTGCTGCTTGTCGTCGTGATCGGAGTGGTGCTCGCGCTGCTGCTCTCGCCGTCTCGGCGCGAGCGTGCGTGTCTACACACGACACGCCGGGGTTTTTTCGGCATTTGCGCACGCTCGCGAGATCGACAGCAGGGCTGTGGTTTTCGGGTCGATCACGACCCTGGTGTCGATCTCGACGATCCCCAGAAAAAACCTTGAG